>Ga0079226_10000828_pt1 | contig 22789 bp, 18 predicted proteins | sample Poulit2014_FD_76345 | JGI IMG/M metagenome (GOLD analysis project Ga0079226, IMG submission 76345) | Agricultural soil microbial communities from Georgia to study Nitrogen management - Poultry litter 2014 | ecosystem: Environmental > Terrestrial > Soil > Agricultural land | place: USA: Georgia...
GCCTGCTTGACACCTTGTTCCAATGCTTCAATCATTTCCTGCTTATCCTGCTCACTTGATTCCTTCCAAATGAGTTCAAAGAGCACCCCTAAACCAGGCAGCATTTTTTCCTCACCATCCTGTATGGCGTCGGTGATCGTCGCTTCCAGCTGTTCCTGGTCATTATCTGCAATATTCGATACAATGGCTTTACGCAAATTCAGATCCATGAAACCACCTCTTCAGATTGATTAAACTAACGATAGTTTGACCTTTGCGTCTCGAAATATGTATGATTAAAGCATAAAATGTTGAAATGGGATGAACCTGATGATCACATCATTGCAAAATGGAAAAGTCAAACAATGGATGAAATTGCACAGACCAAAAGGGCGCAAGCAATCCGGAACGTTTCTAATTGAAGGATTCCATTTGGTTGAAGAAGCATATAAAAGCAATTGGGAGATCGTTGAGATCATTGTGGAAGAAGGGCTTGATTATCCGGAATGGTGCCATCATTTTTTCATCGTGACCGTCAGCCGGAAGGTGCTGCAGCATGCCACTCAAACAGTAACCCCGCAAGGAATTGCAGCGGTCGTAAAAATGAGGCAGCCAAATGAAATCACTGGTAACACGGTACTCTTAATTGATTCGATGCAGGATCCCGGCAATTTGGGTACGGTGATTCGAACAGCGGATGCCGCGGGGTTTGATGTGGTCGTGCTGGGAAATGGAACGGTTGATTTGTACAATGATAAAGTTATCCGTGCGACACAAGGCTCCTTATTCCATTTACCCATTTTACAGGCTGATTTGCTGAAAAAAATTCCCGAACTAAAGGCACAGGGATTTACCGTATGGGCATCAGCGCTTAAAAATGCTATTCCATTCAAAGAAATGGAAGTGCGTGAAAAAATTGCTTTAATTGCCGGTAATGAGGGCACGGGTATCAGCGATGAGATCATCCGACTAGCGGATCAATCCGTAAAAATCCCGATTTTCGGACAGGCAGAATCATTGAACGTTAGTGTGGCAGCGGGCATCTTAATGTATCATATTATAGTTGCAAATTGCCGTTAAATTTTCTATAATAAAAGAAATTTGATTCAACGACATTAAAAAGCAGGGAAAGAGACGTGCAGCAATAGGCTGTACAGTAAACAGGGAAGAGGTGCCACAGACTGAAAGCATCTCTATTGTACATTTGCTGCTATTTCACTCTGGAGCTGGCACTTGGACCTTAGTATAAGGGTGTGTGAACATCCTATAAGTAAAGGTGCCCCGGATGATTAAATCCGTTATCAGATTAAAGCCGGACACAACAGTTGTGTCAACAAGGGTGGTACCGCGACAATACAGCCTCGTCCCTTAGTGGGATGAAGGCTTTTTTTAATGTCTTAAATTGCTAAGGAGGAGGCATATCCATGAAAGAACAATTGGAAAATATCCAACAGGAAGCGCTCGCCAAAGTAAAAGAAGCGGCCGATTTAAAAGAGCTTCAGGATATAAAAGTGACCTATCTGGGCAAAAAAGGATCACTGACACGTGTTTTGCGTGGTATGGGGGGACTGTCCAAAGAGGAGAGGCCTGTCGTAGGTGAGCTGGCCAACAAAGTGCGTGGGACGATCACGAACGAAATAGATGAAAAAGCCGAAACACTTGAAAGGAAAGCGCTGGAAGAAAAATTGGAGAACGAAGCCATTGATGTGACATTGCCGGGCCGTCCTGTCCAGGTCGGTGGTCCGCATCTATTAACCAGTATTATCGAGGAAATTGAAGATTTATTCATTGGTATGGGTTATGAAGTGCGGGAAGGTCCGGAAGTGGAAACCGATTATTTTAATTTCGAGGCATTGAATTTGCCTAAAGGCCATCCGGCACGTGATATGCAGGATACGTTTTATATCACGGAAGAACTGCTGCTCCGTACCCACACGTCCCCGGTCCAGGCCAGGACGATGCAGCAGTATGGTGGCAGGCAGCCGGTGAAAATGATCTGTCCCGGCAAAGTCTACCGCCGTGACACGGATGATGCCACACATTCCCATCAGTTTACCCAAATTGAGGGGCTTTATGTTGATGAAAATGTCCGGATGAGTGATTTGAAAGGAACGTTGAACAAGTTTGCCAAACGTATCTTTGGTCAAGATCGTGAAATACGTCTGCGCCCAAGCTTTTTCCCATTTACCGAGCCGTCCGTTGAAATGGATATTTCTTGTAAAGTCTGCGAGGGTGAGGGCTGTTCAGTTTGCAAGCATTCCGGATGGATTGAAATTCTCGGGGGCGGAATGGTGCATCCGAACGTATTGGAAATGGCCGGCTATGACTCAGAAAAATATACAGGCTTTGCGTTTGGTATGGGACCGGATCGAATCGCCATGCTGAAATATGGCATTGATGATATTAGGCATTTCTATACCAACGATAAACGTTTCCTGACCCAGTATCATCATGCTAAAGGAGGGACACTGTAATGCTTGTATCATTGAATTGGCTGAAACATTATGTCGATATCAGTTCGATCAGCCCCGAGGAACTGGCTGAAAAAATTACTAAGACCGGTATCGAAGTTGATGGAATCGAATATATAGCGGAAAAAAGCAGTGATGTTGTTGTCGGATATGTCAAATCTTGTGAAAAGCATCCAAATGCTGATAAATTGAACCTCTGTCAGGTCGACATTGGTGATGAACAGTTGCAGATCATTTGCGGTGCACCGAATGTCCGGCAAGGTCAGAAAGTGGTGGTGGCTAAACCTGGCGCTGTTTTGCCGAACAATTTCAAAATCAAAAAAGTCAAACTGCGCGGGATCGAGTCGAATGGCATGATTTGCTCGCTGCAAGAACTTGGGATCGACGAAAAATATGTTCCAAGAGACATTGCTGAAGGTATTTTTGTCTTTCCGGATGATGTGACGGTTGGTGAAAGTGTTGAGCCGTTGTTGAACTTGAATGATGCTGTACTGGAATTTGATTTGACACCGAACCGTGCAGATGCCCTCAGTATGCTTGGTGTTGCCTATGAGACAGCAGCCATCCTTGATCAGGACGTGATGCTGCCGAGTGAAAAGGTCCATGCTGCCGGTGAAAAAGCAGCGGACTATGTTTCGGTTGAAGTCAAAGATCCTGATTTAAATCCCTATTATGGTGCGTTCATTGCCAAAGATATCACGATTAAACCGTCACCCCTCTGGATGCGTAATGCTCTAATGGCTGCCGGTATTCGTCCGATTAATAACGTTGTTGACATTACGAATTTTGTGTTGCTGGAGTATGGCCAGCCGCTGCACGCTTTTGATTATGACCGGTTTGGTTCTGACAAAGTCGTCACCCGTCGTGCCGAACAAAATGAAAAAATGACAACACTTGATGGTGAAGAAAGAACTTTAACCCCTGAGAACCTTGTAATCACAAATGGTTACGAACCGGTAGCACTTGCCGGTGTTATGGGTGGTCAGAATACGGAAGTGAGTGACGATACAACAACGGTTTTACTGGAGGCTGCCTATTTTAATCCAATTGCCGTCAGAATGACAGTCAGAGATACGGGCTTGCGCAGTGATTCGAGTACACGATTTGAAAAAGGGGTTGACCCAAACCGGGTGGAAAAAGCCGGATGGCGTGCATGTCATTTGCTTGAAAAATATGCAGGCGCAACCATTCTGGCTGAACCTGTATCATATGATGAATTGGACCGCAATGAAAAGACAGTTGAAATGAAAACGGCCGATATCAACAAACGGCTTGGTACAACGATTACAACAGACGATATTGTCTCAATTCTGCATAAGCTGAAATTTTCGTTTGAGCAGAACGGGGATACGTTTGTTGTTCATGTTCCAACACGGCGCGGAGATATTACCATTTTCGAGGATATGCTTGAGGAAGTTGCCCGTATTTATGGTTATGATAATTTGCCGTTCACGTTGCCTGAAGGGGCTTCACAAGCAGGCGGATTAACGAATAAACAGCAATTGAAACGCGAAGTTAAGCATTATTTGCAAAGTACGGGATTAATGGAAACAATCACGTATTCATTGACTGATGATGCGATGATTGACAGACTCATCAGTCCGGAATTGAAGGAAAAAAACCCAAGCCCTGTTCAGCTCGCCATGCCCATGAGTGAGGACCATAAATATTTGCGCTTGAGCATTTTGCCGGAATTGCTGAAATCATTGGCGCATAATCGTGCGCGAACACAACATGACATTCATTATTTTGAACTCGGAAGTGTGTTCGTGACAGATGAAACAACACTGTCAAAACAGCCGGATGAACAGCTGCGATTGGCCGGTGCTCTGACCGGACTGTGGGTCAGCCATCCATGGCAGCAGGAGAAAAAGCAGGTAGATTTCTATTTGGTCAAAGGAATTGTTGAAGGTCTGTTCAGTTATTTGCAGATTCCAGTCGCCTTTGAACAGGCGAAACTACCTGACATGCATCCGGGACGATGTGCAACAATATCAATAAACGAGCGTACCGTCGGGTTTTTGGGACAGGTTCATCCGACATTTGAGAAGTCCATGGATATTAAAGAAACGTATGTGTTTGACATTGATATGGAAACGGTTCTGGCGAATTATACAGATACACCTGGTTACCAGCCGATTCCTAAATACCCGTCGGTTGCCAGGGACATTGCCTTCATTGTCGATGAAGACATCCAAGCAGGCGACATTAAAGAAACCATCGCAGAAACCGGTGCACCACTGGTTAAAAACGTGCAGGTTTTCGATGTCTATAAAGGCGAGAATTTACCTGAGGGCAAGAAATCAATCGCGTACAGCCTGCATTATCAGGATACGGAAAAAACACTGAAAGATGATGAAGTCGAACAATCCTATCAGCACATAGTCAGTACGGTAAATGCGAAATTTAATGCCTATGTCAGATCATAATTAAAAAAAGAGCAAGTACCTTCATGTGGTGCTTGCTCCTTTTTTAAATAAAATGTTAGATGATGTTTGAACACCAAAATCGGCTGGCTCACCGATTTCTACGAGCCTGACTCCGGCATCTGTTCTTTGAAAAAGACGGGGCGATAGCCGGGTTTTTTTCTTATAGGAGATGCAAAGCCTTTTTTGTATTGGCAAAATGGGTTTTGGCACATGAATTCAGGACTCCACGGCCTTTTGATTTAATGATGCGGGCAGCTGCTTCGTCAACTTTCCCGGAAGCACCTTTAGGCAGAGTGAAACCTGCTTTTTTTGATAACTGATCCATCTCTTTCAAAAAGCTGGTTCTGGCAATGATAGAAGCAGCTGCTACTGCGATGGAATAATTTTCGGCTTTCGTCATGAAATAGGTTTTAGCGGGCAGTCGTTCATTTTCGGCAGCAATATAACGCTTGTAGACCGGCACTTCGCAAAATTGGTCAATCAAAATACCTTCAGACGCTGTTGGATCGATTTTGCTCAGGACATTGGTTACAGCATGGTGATGGAGCATTGTTTTCATTTTCCCCTGTGACCAGCCCTGTTGTTGCAGATTGTTATATTTATCATTACGCAAAACCAAAAGTGAATAGGGCATGTCAAGTTTTAAAATATCGTTCGCAATTTTACGGATCGATTCATCTGAAAGGTTTTTGGAATCTTTTACGCCCAACTCTTTCAGCAGATCGGTTTGGTCTTTTTTAATAAAAACAGCAGCAGTGGTAATCGGGCCAAAATAATCGCCTGTCCCCGCTTCATCCGAACCGACGTGATTCCCGGTCAAAAGGGTATCCGGTGGTGTGTATGGGGGCTGCTGTACGTTTTTTTCCTGCCTTTTTGGTACTTTGGTATTTGCGTTTGTCCATTTTTCTGCTTCGGCAGCCGGCTCCTTACCCTGAAACAGAACCTTCCCGGATTTGTATGCTGTAATCACAGCATTTGCTGTCTTAGCTCGAAAAATAGCACCCTGGGGTGTTGTTTTTAAAGCATTTGTATAATAAGTTTTCATATTTTCAATTGTATCTGGCGGCAGAACATGTACTTGTTGTGGCATACTGATTCCCTCATTTCTATTTAGCCGGACGGGCCATGTTATCTTTTTTGAACACGTACTAATAGTTAAACTATAGCAAACATCGTTAAGTAAATGAAATGAATATTTTTGCATTTCCTCAATGCCAGTCTTTGTGTTAATATATAGTGGTAAAATAGAGGTTTCCAACAATTACAGGAGAGTGTCGCGTGTGAGCCAGGATGATAAAACACGAGTAACGGTTGAGATCTATAATCAGAATTATACGGTTGTCGGAAATGAAGACGCAAGCCATGTCCGTCTGATTGCCAGTCAGGTTGATCAGAAAATGCGGGAGATTCATGGGACAAACCAGCAGCTTACGACAGCGGAATTGGCTGTTTTGACTGCTGTCAATACAATGAATGATTATATGAAATTAAAAGAAGCGTATGCAGCACTAATCGGATCACAACATAAGAAAGAGGATAAATAGCAGATGGTCAGTTTTATTTTAATCATATTATTAATGTTTGGCTTTTTTATTGGTTTAAAACGCGGTTTCATTTTACAGACGTTTCACCTGATCGGTTTTATTGTTGCCTTCATTCTTGCTGCTTTATATTATGATGAACTGGCACCAAAGCTGGCATTATGGATTCCATATCCCGAACTGGATGATAATGGTGCATGGGCTGACTTTCTGGAAGCCATACCGCTTGAAGGTACTTTTTATAATGCAATTGCATTTGCGATTATCTTTTTCGGCGTTAAAATCATCCTGCAAATAATCGCATCCATGCTCGATTTTGTGGCTGAATTGCCGATTTTACGGTCGCTCAATAAATGGCTTGGGGCGGTTTTGGGGTTTGTCGAGATATATTTATTAATTTTTATTGTATTATACATACTGGCACTGACACCGTTAACCGAAATTCAATCGTGGATTAATGATTCATCTGTGGCACTGTTTATCCTTGAGGATACCCCAATTTTATCCGAACAGATCAAAACATTATGGTCAACCGGCATAGATGAGCTGATGAATGCATATGGAAATGTGAAGGCTGATTCAAAGGATTAGGCAATACGGTTGTATGTTGTGTACAATGAGTATAGTCTGATGATGAATCGGTCTATTTTCGTGTTCAAATGGGTATTCCAAGAGGCCGTTTTGTGCACACACTGCAGAAAATATTGAAACAGGTGATTGATAATGGCTGTTAATAAAAAAGATGTCATTAAATTGCTAGAAAATATAGCTGTGTATCTGGAGCTTAAGGGTGAAAATCCATTCAAGATTTCGGCTTACCGTAAAGCTGCCCAAGCTTTGGAACGGGACAATCGTTCGATTGCGGATATCGATGATTTTACGAAAATAAAAGGTATTGGCAAAGGAACGGCTTCCGTGATAACAGAGTATATCCAGCATGAAACTTCGGAAACTCTGAGTCAGCTGGAGAACGAAATTCCCAAAGGCTTGATTCCGCTCCTGGATTTGCCAGGTCTCGGCGGCAAAAAGCTCGCAAAACTTTATCGGGAGCTTAATATCACGGATGCGGACTCGCTCAAGCAGGCGTGTGAAAAAGGAGATGTCGAGCAGCTCGAAGGATTCGGAAAAAAATCCGCTGAAAAAATTCTGACGGCGCTGGACGAAGCAAACCAGCGGCCTGAGCGTTTGTCGATTGCCATGATGCTCCCGCTGGCCGAACAGATTGAGGACTATCTGGATACAATACCGGAAATCCGGGACTATTCGCGTGCCGGGAGCCTAAGAAGAATGCGGGAAACTGTTAAAGACATTGATTTTATCATAGCATCTGATAAGCCTTCAACTGTCCGTGACCGGCTGCTTGAACTGGAAAGAATAAAAGAAGTGATTGCACAAGGGGATACAAAAGTGTCGGTCACACTGGAAGATGTCCATGATATTAACGTGGACTTCCGGATTGTTGAACCGATTGAATTTGCCTCGACATTACATCATTTCACCGGCTCAAAAGATCATAATGTCGCCATGAGGCAGCTTGCTAAATCAAAAGGTGAAAAAATTAATGAATATGGTGTTGAGGTTGAAGAAACAGGTGAAACACTGACATTTACGAGTGAACGGGAATTTTTTGAGCACTTTGACCTGCATTATATTCCACCTGAGGTACGGGAGAATACTGGCGAGGTGGAGGCGTATCGTGAGCCTGTACAGTTAATCAACCTTGATGATATACGCGGTGACTTGCATATGCATACGACCTGGAGTGATGGTGCCCAATCACTTGAAGAAATGGTCAACCAGGCCCGTAAGAAAAACTATGATTATATAACGATAACAGATCACTCCAAGTTTTTGCGTGTCGCAAACGGATTAAATGAAACACGGCTGCGTAAACAGCGGGAGGAAATTGATAAATTAAATGAAAAATACAATGATATCCATATATTTGCCGGTGTAGAAATGGATATCCTCCCTGATGGGACATTGGACTTTAATAACGAATTTTTGCAGGAAATGGATTTTGTCATTGGTGCTATCCATTCAAGTTTCAATCAATCACAGGACAAAATAATGGGACGGCTCGATGCTGCGTTGGAAAATCCACATGTATCCTTGATTGCCCATCCAACCGGTAGACTGATTGGTCGTCGTAAGGGATACGATGTTGATGTTGAGTGGCTGATTGAGCGTGCCAAAGAGACGGATACAGCTCTGGAGATAAATGCCAACCCGAACAGACTGGACCTTTCCAGCGAATGGGTTCGCAAAGCCCAGGAGGCTGATGTGAAGATTGCCATTAACACCGATGCTCATGATTATTATATGTTTGAACATATGCAATATGGTGTTGGTACTGCCCGCAAAGGATGGATAAAAAAAGATACGGTGATCAACACATGGCCCAAACAAAAACTTATGGCTTTTATGAATCGTACAAATAATTGAGGACAACTGAAGAGCTTGTACCGATAACGCAACTGCACTTGAAATTGTCTGAAAGGGATTATTCTGATGAATGAGCGAATACTGCAAACACTGGAATTTGATAAAATTATTAACCGCCTGACGAATCAGGCAGCGACATCAATCGGGAAAGATCTGGCATTACAGCTGAAGCCTTCTGCAGATATTGCGAAAGTCAGGGAAATGCAGGCCGAAACCGATGAAGCAAGCCAGATTTTACGATTGAATCTGGACGTGCCGCTGGGAGGAATAACGGATATCCGTGCAAGTATTAAACGAAGTGTTATTGGCGGTGTTCTGACAGCCGAAGAATGTCTTGACGTTGCCAATACCCTTTATGGCGGACGTCAGGTCAAGCATTTTTTGGAGAAGATGGAAGCGGATTTGCCGATTTTAAAAGAGCTTGCCGGAAACATCGTCACGCTACGCAGACTGGAAACGGCGATCAACAGCTGTATTGATGATAGGGGCAATATAATGGATGGTGCTTCCGTTAAATTACGAAGCATCCGTTCTTCCATCCGGACCTATGAGAGCAGGGTACGCGATAAACTCGACAGTTATACCAAATCACAGAGCAAAATGCTGTCTGATGCGATCATCACAATCCGCAACGACCGTTATGTTCTGCCGGTGAAACAGGAATATCGCGGTGCTGTCGGTGGAATCGTGCATGACCAGTCGGCCTCAGGTGCCACACTGTTTATGGAACCTAAAGCAATTATTGACTTAAACAACCAGCTCCAGGAAGCGAAAGTGAAAGAGAAACAGGAGATAGAACGGATTCTTCGCGACTTGAGCGGAAAAATCGCTGAGGACGAAGCGATTCTTTCCGAAAATGTATCATTATTGGCGCGTATTGATTTCATCGTGGCAAGGGCAAAGCTGGGAAGCCAAATGAAAGCTGCCATGCCGGCAATCAATGATAACGGCATCATTAATGTCAAACAGGCACGTCACCCGTTAATCCCTGAAGATGAAGTCGTTTCGAACGATGTTGTTCTCGGGGATGATTACACATCAATTGTTATCACCGGTCCAAATACCGGCGGAAAAACCGTCACCCTGAAAATGATCGGATTGTTTACGTTAATGGCACAATCCGGCTTGCAGATTCCTGCTGCTGACGGCTGTGAAATGGCTGTTTTTGCTGATGTTTTTGCTGATATTGGTGATGAACAATCGATCGAGCAAAATTTAAGCACCTTTTCATCACATATGACCAATATTGTCTCGATATTGCGTAAAGTCAACCATAAGTCGCTAGTCCTGTTTGATGAACTCGGCGCAGGGACGGATCCACAGGAAGGTGCTGCACTGGCCATGTCCATACTGGATCACGTTGTTTCCTGCGGTGCCCGTGTTGTGGCAACAACACATTATCCGGAGTTAAAGGCCTATGGCTATAATCGTGACAATGTTGTCAATGCGTCAGTGGAATTCGATGTCGAAACACTTCAGCCTACTTATCGGTTATTGATTGGTGTTCCTGGCCGAAGTAACGCGTTTGACATTGCCAGACGATTGGGACTTGAACAATCAATCATTGACCAGGCGAAAAGTCAGGTCGGTGTCAATTCCGAAAGCGTTGAAACGATGATCGCTTCACTCGATGAGTCCCGGCGTCAGGCAGAAGCTGATTACGAGCAAGCACACAGTATACTGCAGGAAAGTGAAAAATTACGTCATGAGCTCGTAAACGCGTGGCAGCAGTTTAAAAATAAACGGGAAGACTTATATAAAAAAGCAGAGGAAAAAGCGGACAAAGCATTGCAAAAAGCTCGTGATGAGGCGGAAATGATTGTTGATGAAATACGCCATATGAAAACCGATGCGCAATTAAAAGAGCATGAATGGATTGAAGCCCGAAAAATGCTTGAAGAAGCCCAGCCGGATTTGTCCGCCAAAACGTCGGATAAATCAGAAGAGCAGCCAATCAATGCGAAGCAGGCACTGAAACCAGGTGATGACATTAAACTGTTATCTGCCAACCAGCAAGGCACTGTTCTGGAAAAATTGAATGATCATGAATATTTGATCCAGGTTGGGATTATGAAGATTCAAGTAAAACGCAACGAGATTCAGCATGTCAAACATAAAAGCCGGGTGACCGAAAAGCCGCTTGCAACCGTCAAAGGTTCCAGCTATCACGTTAAAACAGAATTGGATCTGCGAGGCGAACGTTATGAGGATGCAATGATGAGCCTCGAAAAGTATCTTGATGATGCATTGCTTGCCGGGTATTCCAAAGTTTTTATCATTCATGGTAAAGGGACAGGCGCACTGCGCAAGGGTGTAAAGGAGTTCGCCAAAAACCATCCACGTATAGCATCACACAGGCCAGGTTCTGCAGGTGAAGGTGGAAGTGGCGTTACGGTCCTGGAATTGAAGTAACTGTTAAAGAGGTTGTTCAAAAAGTCCGGTAACAATGGCGAATAGAGGACCCTGCAAAAACCGCCCACGTCCTGTGGCGGGCGCAGAAGTCACCACAAATAAGAGAAGCTCGTTGGCTTGTTTCTCCGCTCCTTGGAAAAGAAAAGCACACATGTTCGCGTTCGATGCGGGTTCATGGAAGCATTTCTTGTGCTCATGTATCTAAGGGCATAGGGAAGTTCTGCTAAAACCGTCCACGTCAATCGCCAACTGCAGAACTTACCACATCCTGGGGAAGCCCGCTGCTCGAAACTGCACCGCCTCGAACTTTCGACGCACAGGACGTGCTAGTGCAGGCGTTGCGACAGGATGTCGCGAACTTAGCCTGCCGGTCCTTGTTTTCCTCCTTTTTGAACACACACTTAAAGGGGTTTGTTGAGTATGGCTGGTTTTTGGGAAAATATTTTTGTGGAAACGGCTGCAAGATATAGTGTTGTTTTCTTGTGCACTATTGTATTTTTGGCAGTTTTCGAATTTGTCACATCGTACCGGAACTGGCAGGAAATCAAACAGGGCAATCTGGCAGTGGCCATGGCGACTGGTGGGAAAATTTTTGGTATTGCTATGATATTCCGGTATTCCATTGAACATAATGATACACTCTTGGAGAGCATAGGGTGGGGGACTTTCGGATTCGCCCTGTTACTGTTCGGTTACATCATCTTTGAATTTTTGACACCATCGATTAAGATTGATGAGGAAATTGGGAATGGAAATACGGCAGTCGGGCTCATTTCGATGCTTATTTCCATCGGATTATCGTTCATCATTGGCGTGAGTATTGGGGGAGATTAAACTGTTTCTGGAAAAGCTGGCTAAAGCAATGTTTGTCGTTGCTGTTGTTTTTTTGATTGTTGGGGTTATTTATTTCCTTTAAAGAATATTCAAAAAGTCCTGGTCCTTTTCACCCGTCCTTGTAGGTCCCCACATCAAATTAGAAAGAAAATGAAAATAGCATGTGGGGGACCAACTGCCTATTAAGCTTCAATGCTATTCGGGTCAGTACGGTGCGGTTTATAAAGGTGCTGGAGCATAATGTTTAAGTTCTTAACCTTTGTTTTTTCCTAAGTCAATCCGCTGAACAAATGACACTTTATCCTTTTTGAACACGCACCTTTAAAAAAATTTTAATAAATAAGTGATTAAAGTTTCAAAAAATACTAATTTATCGATATAATGGAAGTAACCCAGCAAAAAAAGGAGGAAATTGCAATGGCAGAACAGAAAGTTTGGCATGCTCATTATCCGGATGAAATCCCGGCGACCATCCCGTATGATGAGAAGCCGCTTGATTCTTTTTTAGCATCAACTGCTGAAAAATTGCCAGAAAAGAAAGCGCTTTACTTCATGGGCAAAGAAATGACATTTGCTGAAGTTTATTCTGAAGCCAAAAAAACAGCCGCATATTTTCAATCTTTAGGTCTTGAGAAGGGTGACAGGGTTGCCATCATGCTTCCAAATTGCCCGCAGGCCGTGATCAGTTATTACGGGGTATTGCTTGCAGGGGGAATTGTTGTACAGACTAACCCGCTTTATAAAGAAAGGGAACTCGAATATCAGCTGAACGACTCCGGTGCGACGTTCATCGTTTGTTTGGATATCCTGGTCCCGCGTGTAACAAATGTTCGCGGCAATACACCGCTGGAACATATGATTGTGACCGGCATTAAGGATTATTTGCCGTTTCCAAAGAATGTGTTCTATCCTTTTATCCAGAAAAAAGAATATAATATGGTTGTTAAAGTGGAGCCATCAGAAGATACGCATGTGTGGCAGTCCATTATTAATGATGGACACGAAAATTATACGCCTGTTGATGTCAATCCAAAAGAGGATCTGGCATTATTGCAATATACTGGTGGAACCACCGGGCATCCAAAGGGTGTTATGCTGACTCATTATAACCTTGTTGCTAATTGCCAGATGATCAGTAAATGGCTCTATAAAGCCAAGCCGGGAGAAGAAACAGTTATGGGTGTCCTGCCATTTTTCCATGTTTATGGTATGACTGCTGTTATGAACAACTCAATTATGTATGGATTCAAAATGATTTTGATGCCGAAATTTGATGCAGAAGATGTACTTAAAACCATTCAGAAACAAAAACCGACGATGTTTCCGGGCGCACCAACGATATATGTCGGGTTACTGAATCACCCGAACCTGAAAAAGTACGACCTGTCATCAATCGATGCTTGTATCAGTGGTTCTGCGCCGTTACCAACAGAGGTACAGGAAAAATTTGAAAAAGTTACAAATGGTCATCTTGTGGAAGGATATGGACTGACTGAATCATCACCTGTTACACATGCCAATTTAGTATGGGAAAAACGTGTAAGCGGCAGTATTGGTATACCATGGCCGGACACAGATGCTAAAATCATACTTGAAAATGGTGAGGAAGCCCCAATTGGTGAAATTGGCGAAGTGGCTGTCAAAGGACCGCAAATAATGAAAGGCTACTGGAACAATCAGGAAGAAACAGATAATGTTTTAAACGATGGCTGGCTGATGACCGGTGATATGGGGTATATGGATGACAATGGGTATTTTTATATCGCCGACCGGAAAAAAGATATGATTATTGCCGGCGGATACAATATTTATCCGCGTGAAGTGGAAGAAGTATTGTATGAACATGAAGCGATTCAGGAAGCTGTTGTAGCAGGTGTGCCGGATCCATATCGCGGTGAAACGGTTAAAGCGTATGTTGTACTTAAAGAAGGTCACCAAATTGATGAGAAAGATTTGAATGCATACTGCCGTCAAAACCTGGCAGCGTTTAAAGTACCGAGAATCTACGAATTCAGGGATGAACTGCCAAAGACAGCAGTCGGGAAAATTTTGCGCCGTCAGCTGGTTGATGAGGAAAAAGAAGCAAATAAGGAAACGGTTTGACGCGTTTTTGGATATTCGTACAAGCTGTATATTGACATATTGACGTTCGTTATTTACAATGAGTGATGAATGATTATTCATTCACTTTCGGGGTAACGTGTATGTTAAGGAGATAGTCATGCGAAATAAGCGACCAAAATTCAACCAAATTATTGAGGCAGCTGTGGAAGTCATTGCAGAAAATGGGTACCATGCTTCACAAGTTTCCAAAATTGCTAAAAAAGCAGGTGTTGCAGATGGAACTATTTACCTTTATTTTAAAAACAAAGAAGATATCCTGATATCTGTTTTTGAAGAAAAAATGGGTCAGTTTATCGATAAAATAGCCCATGCCACCAACACAATGAATAATGCGGATGAAAAACTGTTCAAACTAATTGAAATGCACTTGCGTCAGCTTTCAGACGATCATCATCTGGCTATCGTGACACAGCTGGAATTAAGACAATCCAATACTAAACTCAGATTGAAAATTAATCAGGTTTTAAAGCCCTATCTCACGGTTATTGATGATATAATCAAAGAAGGCACCAAAGAAAAAATATTTCGGGATAATTTAAATATTCCGCTAGTCAGACAGATGATTTTTGGAACGTTGGATGAAGTCGTGACGAACTGGGTGATGAAAGAACAGAAATATGATCTTGTTGAGCAGGCTCAGGATGTTCACGCATTCATCACAGACGGCCTTTCCGCAAAAAAATAAACAAAGGGGGGATTGATTTGACCACACTGGCTTATGAGGTGAAGCAGCATGTGGCGGTGCTAACCATAAAAAGCCCGCCGGCAAACGCATTATCTACCAGTCTATTAAATGATCTGGACAAAAGGCTGGATGAAATTGAAAACGATAACAATGTAAAAGCTGTCATTTTGAACGGTGAAGGCAAATTTTTCTCTGCAGGTGCCGATATTAAGGAGTTTACTTCTCTGCAAAATGCTTCCGACTATGAATCACTATCGGAAAAAGGACAGGATTTATTTAAGCGAATTGAACACTACACGATACCGGTTATTGCTGCAATACATGGTGCTGCCTTAGGAGGCGGTCTTGAACTTGCGATGGCCTGCCATATCCGGATAGTGGGTGAAAATGCTAAGCTCGGACTCCCTGAGCTGACGCTTGGTATTATCCCGGGGTTTGCCGGAACACAGCGCCTGCCCAACTATGTTGGAACAGCCAAAGCATATGAAATGATTCTGACCGGTCAGCCCATCACCGGAAAAGAAGCACTGACAGTGGGACTGGCCAATCATGCCGTTCAGGATGAAGGTGTGTTTGAAAAGGCATTTGAACTTGCCGAAACAATTGCTGCCAAATCTAAACTGACCATTGACGAGGTCATGAAATTGATTCCATATGCGAAATCAGAACAGTTTTCCAAAGGTGTGCAGGAAGAGGCAAAAGCGTTTGGACGCATTTTCGGAACAGAAGATGCTTCAGAAGGTATTCAGGCATTTATTGAAAAGCGAAAGCCAAACTTCCAAGATAAATAGATAAAAGTGTGGGTTCAAAAAGAGGATAAAAAGGACCGGCAGGCTAAGTTCTCAGGCGTCCTATGCGGGTCCCTGCACTAGCACGTCAATCGTGTCAACGTTCAAGGCGGCGCCGTTTTGAGCAGGGGCTTCTCTTGTTTGTGGTGAGTTCTGCATTGAGATTGTCGTGGACGATGTTAGCATATTTCGATGTGTCATTTTTATCGGACTTTTTGAACAACCTTATGAAGTGAGACAAGGAGGAATAGATATGAACATCTATGTATTGTTGAAAAGAACGTTTGATACAGAAGAAAAAATTATCATTTCTGATGGTCAAATCGAGGATGAGAGTGCTGAATACATCATTAATCCATACGATGAATATGCCGTGGAAGAGGCCATCAAACAACGGGATGAACACGGCGGAGAAGTGACGGTTGTAACAGTCGGCGATGAAGAAGCTGAAAAACAATTACGTACGGCACTTGCTATGGGCGCGGATAAAGCTGTCCTGATCAACACTGAGGATGATTTAGAAGACGGCGATCAATTTACGACAGCCAAAATACTGGAAGCATATTTTGAAGATAAAGAAGCCGACCTTATTCTTGCTGGCAATGTAGCCATTGATGAAGCGAGTGGTCAGGTTGGTCCCAGACTCGCCGAAAGTCTTGGCATTAATTATGTGACCACGATAACGGCATTGGAAATTGATGGGGAGACGGCGAATATTGATAAAGACGTTGAAGGTGATGTCGAAAAAATCGAGACAAATCTCCCTTTACTGGCAACTTGCCAGCAGGGTTTAAATGAGCCACGTTATCCATCTCTTCCGGGGATCATGAAAGCAAAGAAAAAGCCGCTGGAAGAACTTGAAATTGATGATCTGGATCTGGATGAAGATGATGTCGAAGCAAAAACAGAGACAACTGACGTATTTCTGCCTCCTGAAAAAGAAGCAGGAAGGATCTTGGAAGGCGAAATTGATGACCAAGTGAAAGAATTGGTCTCCCTGCTTAAAGACGAAGCAAAAGTACTATAAACGAGAATTTCTAAGGAGAGGAGAAATAATATGAGCAAATTACTTGTCATAGGCGAAGCCAGAGAAGGGGAATTACGCAACGTCACATTTGAAGCTGTTGCAGCTGCCAAGAAAATCGATTCTGAAGCGGAAATTGTCGGTGTCCTCTGTGGAAGTGATGATTTGAGTGATTCAGGGCAGGAATTCATTTACTATGGTGCAGATCGTGTTGTAACAGTCAAACACGATAACTTGGAAACATATACTTCAGAAGGCTATTCCCAGGCAGTTATGGCCGTCATTGGCGATGAATCACCGGACGGGATTGTCATGGGCCATACTGCAATCGGAAAGGATTTAACACCAAAACTTGCTGCAAAGCTTGAAACCGGTTTAATCTCAGACGCTACAGATATTGAAAATGACGGTGATCAGACTGTATTTATCAGACCGATTTATTCTGGTAAAGCATTTGAGAAAAAGGTGATCACAAGCGGATTGACATTTGTTACGATTCGTCCGAATAATATTCCGTCATTAGAGCGTGATGATTCACGTTCCGGCGAGGTAACTGCCAAAGACGTTGATATCAAAGATTTGCAGACAGTTATTAAAGATGTCATACGTAAAGCGTCAGAAGGTGTTGATTTATCCGAAGCAAACGTCATCGTTGCCGGTGGGCGTGGTGTCAAGAGTGCAGATGGATTCAAACCATTATATGAACTCGCAGATGTGCTCGGCGGGGCAGTCGGTGCTTCGCGTGGTGCATGCGATGCGGAATACTGCGATTACTCCTTGCAGATTGGCCAGACAGGCAAAGTGGTAACACCTGATCTGTATATTGCGGTCGGCATATCCGGTGCCATTCAGCACTTGGCCGGCATGTCCAACTCTAAAGTGATTGTTGCGATCAATAAAGATCCAGAAGCCAATATCTTCAATGTAGCGGATTACGGTATTGTCGGCGATATATTCGAAGTGATTCCAAAATTAACCGACGAACTGAAGCAAGTCGTTTAGAGCGTTTAAAAGATCTGATCGTTATTCGGTCAGATCTTTTAAATAACGCCTTTACGCCACCCGAACTATATGAATAAGCAAAGTATTCGCGAGGAATTACTAACGATGATATACTCGAACCATAGTAAAGTGATTGAGGAGGGATTTTTCAATGGCAATCGAACATGTAACAGACCAAAATTTCAGCCAGGAAACTGCTGAAGGTCTGGTTTTGGCTGATTTTTGGGCTCCATGGTGCGGACCTTGCAAAATGATCGCACCGGTACTTGAAGAAATAGACGGTGAAATGGAAGATAAGGTACAGATTGTTAAGCTCGACGTTGATGAAAATCAGGAGACAGCTGGAAAATATGGTGTCATGAGCATACCGACGCTTTTGCTTTTCAAAGACGGAAAAGTTGTCGATCAAGTTGTTGGTTTTCAGCCTAAAGAAGCATTAGTTGATTTAATTAACAAACATGCCTCGTAAGGTGTATAATAATTGAGAGAAACGTAGTATGATCCCTTGTCACGTGATGTGACAAGGGATTCTGTATAATCTGGTACAATTTTTTCAGAGGATGAATGGCAGATGAACCAGCAACTGAAGGAAAAATTGGCTGTTTTGCCGGCACAGCCCGGCTGTTATCTGATGAAGGATAAGAATGGTACAGTCATTTATGTCGGAAAATCGAAAAAGCTTCGAAACAGAGTCCGCTCCTATTTTACCGGCTCAAATGATAAAAAAACACAGCGGCTCGTTCAGGAAATTCATGATTTTGAGTATATCGTGACAACATCTGAAGTAGAAGCACTGATCCTTGAAATGAATTTGATAAAAAAATACGATCCGAGATACAACGTTCTATTAAAAGATGATAAATCCTATCCATACTTAAAAATAACTTCTGAGCGTCATCCACGATTACTTATTACACGGCGTTTAAAAAAAGATAAAGGAAAATATTTTGGACCATACCCCAATGTCATGGCAGCAAGGGAAACCAAAAAACTGCTTGACCGGCTGTACCCATTGCGTAAATGCAACAATCCGCCCGGCCGCCCGTGTCTTTATTATCATATGGGGCAATGCCTGGCCTGCAGTGAGGAACCTGTCTCAGAAGAAACATATAAAAAAATCATCCATAATATCACGTCGTTTTTGCATGGCGGGCATAAGGACATTAAAAATGGTTTAGTTGCTAAAATGCATGAGGCAAGTAATGATCTTAACTTTGAGCGGGCAAAGGAGATGCGCGATCTTATCCAGCACATTGAAGCTGTTATGGAACGTCAGCAAATGACACTGAATGACCGGACTGACCGCGATATATTTGGCTACAGCTATGACAAGGGATGGATGTGCATCCAAGTGTTTTTTGTCAGACAGGGAAAATTAATCGAAAGAGATGTTTCGATATTTCCATTCTTTGATGACCCTGATGATACATTTATCAGCTTTATCGGAAGGTTTTATTTGCATCAGCACAATTTGAAGCCGAAACAACTGTTGGTTCCGATTGGCACCGATACGGATTTGTTGGGTGAATTATTGGAAATAAATGTTCACACACCATTTCGCGGCAGAAAAAAAGAATTGGTTGAATTGGCCATGAAAAATGCCAAAATTGCACTTGATGAAAAGTTTTCACTGATTGAACGGGATGAGGAAAGAACGATACAAGCAGTTGAAAAGCTTGGTGAGGCACTCCATATTGAAACACCACACCGTATTGAGGCGTTTGACAATTCAAATATTCAAGGGACTGATCCGGTTTCAGCAATGGTTGTTTTTACAGACGGCCGGCCTGATAAAAAAGAGTATCGCAAATATAAAATCAGGAATGTAGACGGACCGGACGATTATGAAACGATGCGGGAAGTTATCCGTCGACGTTACACACGTGTATTGAAGGAAGGACACCCGCTCCCCGATTTAATCATCGTTGACGGCGGCAAGGGTCAGATGAGTGCTGCTCTGGATGTTTTGGAGAATGAGCTTGGACTGGATATGCCACTCTGCGGTCTTGCAAAGGATGATAAACATAAAACAAGCGAATTGTTATATGGCAATCCACCTGCCATTGTTCAATTGTCAAGAAAGTCACAGCCGTTTTATCTGGTACAGCGGATTCAGGATGAAGTGCATCGGTTTGCCATTTCATTTCACAGACAATTGAGGGGAAAAAATCTATTCCAATCAGAACTTGATAAGATTCCGGGGGTTGGCGAAAAACGGAGACGCTTATTGCTGACACATTTCAGGAACGTGAACGAAATTAAAAATACATCGTTGGAAAGTATTATGAAATTGGGTATTCCACAGGATGTTGCCAAAAATATACTGGCTCACTTGAACAATAAAGAGGAGAGCGAAACAATGTAATGTGTTCCGCTCCCTTTGAATTTAAACAAAGCCCGAAGTCTTAATCAGTGAATATGATTGTAAATTCGACTTGGTGAATTTTTTTATGCAGGTCTTCCTGGCATTCACATGATCGTCCTTTAACCTGTTCAATTGATTCGGACAAAAACCCCGCTTCGAGGCGAAATTCAATATCCAGAGGAGAGGTCAGGCGATAGACGACCGAATCAGCCATCAATTGAAAGATGAGTTGATTCTTTTTTTCTTTAACGAGTTCTAATTGCCCCCATCCTAATTTATCAAATGCATAAACAATGTCGGATACGGATTGAATATCCAATTTTCTGGAAAGGTTTTTTCCCATGAAATAGAGAAGGGTGGGTGATTCCTCTCCAAATATATCAGGTAAACCGATGTAACGGATAACGTCATATCCAGCTCCTGTTGTATGCAGTTTATCAAGAAGTGTGATTGGCATGGATTCGTGATTTTTTGACATTGATGTCATCCTTTCCCCAGTAACAATTGCGCGACTGATACATTGTTTAAGTCTATCATTATTATCTATGTAAAAGCGTCAAAGTGCAAGCAGTCCCAGCAAGTTTTTGATAGTGGGTATTTCCTTTTCTTGACGGGCTTTATCGTTAGAAGTACAATAAACATGTCATAAGTTCTACAATTTTTGGGCAATAACTAAAAAAGGGTTATTGCTTAAAAATGTGACATTCTGTAAAACTTAACATCTTAAATGAGGGGGGTAAACACATGGCAGAGCACCGAGAGTTTTTTTACAAAAGACTTCATTCCCTGTTAGGTGTCATTCCAATCGGGTTATTTCTTACGCAGCATCTGATTGTAAACCACTTTGCTGTATATGGTGAGGAAAGTTTTAATCAGGCGGCAGCGTTTATGCATGATTTGCCGTTCCGATTAGTACTGGAAATCGTGGTTATATATCTGCCGATTTTATTTCATGCAATACTGGGGGTTTACATTGTCTTTACTGGAAAAAACAATACAACCCGGTACGGTTATTTTCGCAACTGGATGTATATTTTGCAGCGGGTAACCGGTCTCATCACGTTTGTATTTATTGTATGGCATGTGTGGGAAACGCGTGTTCAAATCGGTCTTGGCAATGCAGATCTCGATTATAATCTGATGGAAAATATTCTTGCTAATCCAATCATGTTCTGGTTCTATATTCTTGGTGTTGTTTCAGCCACTTTCCATTTTGCCAATGGGCTCTGGAGCTTCCTTGTTTCATGGGGCTTTACACAATCACCAAAATCCCAGAAAATGGCTACATACGCGACACTGATCGTATTCCTGGCTCTTAGCTACGTCGGTGTCAGAGCATTAATCCAATTTGCTTACGGAGTTTAATATAGTACAAGGAGTGAGAAAATCCATATGAGCAATCGTAAAGTCATTGTTGTTGGAGGCGGTCTAGCCGGCCTTATGGCAACAATTAAAGCAGCTGAAGCAGGTGTGAATGTTGACTTGTTTTCCATTGTGCCTGTAAAACGGTCTCACTCTGTGTGTGCCCAAGGTGGAATCAATGGTGCAGTCAATACAAAAGGTGAGGGTGACTCACCATGGATTCACTTTGATGATACAGTTTACGGCGGAGACTTCCTTGCCAATCAGCCGCCGGTAAAAGCGATGTGTGATGCGGCTCCAAGCATTATTAATATGCTGGATCGCATGGGGGTCATGTTCAATCGCACACCAGAAGGGCTCCTTGATTTCCGTCGTTTCGGAGGTACGCAGCATCATCGTACAGCATATGCCGGTGCCACAACAGGCCAGCAGCTGCTGTATGCACTGGATGAGCAAGTACGCCGTTATGAAGTGGAAGGTCTGGTCAATAAATATGAAAGCTGGGAATTTGTCGGCGCGATTATTGACGAAGATAACACGGGCCGCGGTATCGTGGCGCAGAATATCCGGTCACATGAGATTAAGTCATTCCCTTCAGATGCAGTCATCATGGCATCCGGCGGCCCTGGCATCATTTTTGGAAAGTCAACCAATTCAATGATCAATACAGGTTCAGCTGCAAGTATACTCTATCGCCAAGGTGCTAAGTATGCAAATGGTGAATTTATTCAGATCCATCCGACGGCCATACCAGGTGATGATAAGCTCCGTCTGATGAGTGAATCGGCACGCGGTGAAGGCGGCCGTGTCTGGACGTATAAAGATGGCGAACCATGGTACTTCCTTGAAGAAAAGTACCCGGCTTATGGGAACCTGGTACCGCGTGATATTGCCACACGGGAAATTTTCGACGTGTGTGTCCATCAGAAACTTGGCATTAATGGAGAAAACATGGTTTACCTTGATCTGTCCCATAAAGATCCGAAAGAACTTGATGTCAAATTGGGCGGTATCATTGAAATCTACGAAAAATTCGTTGGTGATGATCCACGTAAAGTACCGATGAAGATTTTCCCTGCTGTTCACTATTCAATGGGTGGCCTATGGGTCGATTATGATCAGATGACGAGTATCCCGGGCATTTTTGCTGCCGGTGAATGTGATTATTCCCAGCATGGGGCAAACCGTTTAGGTGCCAATTCCCTGCTTTCGGCGATTTATGGCGGATCTGTTGCCGGTCCAAAAGCGATTGAATACATTGAAGGTTTGGATAAACATGTTGATGATCTGTCATCGAAACTATTTGAAGACAGGGAAAAAGAAGAACA
>Ga0079226_10000829_pt1 | contig 22732 bp, 18 predicted proteins | sample Poulit2014_FD_76345 | JGI IMG/M metagenome (GOLD analysis project Ga0079226, IMG submission 76345) | Agricultural soil microbial communities from Georgia to study Nitrogen management - Poultry litter 2014 | ecosystem: Environmental > Terrestrial > Soil > Agricultural land | place: USA: Georgia...
TAGGGAAGACCTCTTTTCTGTGAATGGTTGTGGTTAACTTTATTCTACAGAAAAAGGCTTCCTTTTTTAATGAATTTCATTATTTGAAGGATTTCCATTTATACAAACTATTTTATACTCTCTTTTTGTTCGTTAGCGTATATACATTTAAGTGAATGTTTGTAATGCTTTTAAATAATATTATGAACGTTCTGGCCATTTATTTTTAAACTCTTATTTTGTTTCTTGGAAGTTTGTCAAAAAGCTTACTTTTTGAAACAGAGAGTTTTCTTTACATTTTATATGTCAAAAATACAACATAGTTTAATTTGAAGTGTCCCTTAAAACTTGTATATGTTTTGAAACAGTTTATACTAGTTATATGGAACTTCCTTCAAATCAATTTAAAAACTGATAATTTACATTTGAAAGGGGACATTGAATGCGATCTTTTTTCTACGCAAGAGTAAGCAGTGTTGATCAATCGCTAGAAAGACAATTAGAAGCAGCCCGAGAAGTTGGTATAGCTGAAGAATACATATTTGTCGATAAAGCGAGTGGTAAGGACTTTCAACGGCCGGAATACCAATTAATGAAACGCATGCTACGAGAAGGAGATGCCCTGTATGTGAAGTCCCTCGATCGTCTGGGACGTAACAAGCAAATGATTCTGGATGAGTGGCAGGAACTTGTGAAAAACAGACAAGTGGATATCGCTGTCTTGGATATGCCATTGTTAAATACGATGAATTATAAAGAGATGGGAGGGTTGGAAACACTGGTCTCCGACTTAATCCTTCAACTATTGAGTTATATGGCGGAAGATGAACGAAAACGGACCAGAGAGAGACAGGAAGAAGGTATACGAATCGCCAAAGAAAAGGGAGTAAAGTTTGGAAGGAGGAAGCATGAGATTGACGACGCATTTCGAGCTGTTTATCCAAAATGGAAGCAAAATAAAATCACAGCTGTTGAAGCTATGAGGCGGGTAGGAATGAAAAGTAATACATTTTACAGAAGGGTGAAAGAGTATGAAGAAAATTTATAAATACTAAATTTGCATTGAGCACTTTGTAGCTTTATTAAAATTTGACACAATACTATAAAAGTAAAAAACAAATATTGTTCGAAATTTTTAAAGGATTTAAAATAAAGAATAAGAATGAATTCTCTCTTATTCTTTATTTGCATTGTTTTATTTATTGTAATTTTTTTACTTTGGCTACGATGTTCTCTATTGTAAAACCATATTTCTTCACGACTTTATCACCTTTTGCAGAAGCTCCGAATCGATCAATTGCCAGGATATCACCTGCTAAACCTGTGTAACGTTCCCAGCCAAATGATGCTGCCATTTCAATAGCTAAACGTTTCGAAACGTTTTTTGGTAAGACGCTTTCTTTGTATACATCCGTTTGTTTTTCAAAACGATCCCAGGATGGCATACTCACAACACGTGTATCTATACCCTCTTTGAGCAGTCTTTCTTGTGCTTCAACGGCAAGACTCACTTCAGAACCTGTTGCTAGTAAAATCGTGTCGATGTGTTCCTTTTCCTCACTTAAAACGTATGCTCCTTTACGAACGCCTTCGAAAGATTTGCCAGCTGTCTGTTCTAAAGTTGGCAAATCTTGTCGAGTTAATACTAGGACTGTTGGCTGATCTTTTGTTTCCAAAGCTAAACGCCAAGCAGAATTTACTTCGTTTCCATCAGCAGGACGAATCAGAGAAAGATTCGGTATCGCACGTAAAGAAGCCAAATGTTCTACAGGTTCGTGAGTCGGACCATCTTCCCCTACAGCAACAGAATCATGTGTGTACACAAATGTAACGGGTGCATTTTGAATTGCTGCTAGACGAACGGCTGGTCGGGCATAATCACTAAAGACAAAGAATGTTCCGCCGTATACTTGTAAACCGCCATGTAAAGCCATACCGTTTAAGGCTGCAGACATTCCAAATTCACGGACACCAAACCAAATATTCCGACCAACTGGATTATATTTTGCAAAGTCATCATCGTTTTTAATCAAAGTATTATTCGAACTTGCTAGGTCTGCGCTACCGCCAAATAAATTTGGCACCGTTTTTGAAATAGAGTTTATGAGTGTACTGGAAGCTTTTCTTGTTGCTTGCACATCTTTCCCGGCTTCAAACATTGGCAAATCCTTGTCCCAATCTTTTGGTAGTTCATTTTGAATGACTTGTTCAAATTCCTGACCAAGTTTCGGATAGGCTTGTTTATAGTTGTCTATTAATGTGTTCCAGGCAGCTTCACTTTGCTCCCCCCTTTTTTGGACGTTTTCTTTAAAATGGTCGTACACTTCACTACTTACATAAAATGGTTCGTGCTCCCATTTGTAATACTCTTTTGACTTTTGGGCTTCTTCTTCTCCCAAAGGTGAACCATGTGCTGCGTTTGAATTAGATTTTGTCGGTGCGCCGTAGCCAATAATGGTTTTTATTTCAATCAAAGTTGGTTGATCTGTGTTTGCCCGTGCTTCCTGTAGGGCATTGTGAATGGCTCTTATGTCATTTCCGTCCTTTACATAAAGGACTTGCCAGCCATATCCTTCAAAACGCTTTTGCGTATTATCGGAAAAAGCTCGATTTAAATCACCATCCAGTGAAATATCGTTTGAATCATATAAGGCAATCAATTTGCTGAGACCTAAGTGACCTGCAAGGGATGCTGCTTCATGAGAAATGCCTTCCATGATATCACCATCACTCACAAGAGTATACGTATAATGATCCACAACCGAGTACTTCGGTCTGTTATATTTCGCTCCCAAATGTGCCTCCGCCATAGCCATTCCCACAGCCATCGCAAAACCTTGACCCAGGGGACCGGTTGTAGCCTCTACTCCTTCCGTGTCTGTCACTTCAGGGTGCCCGGGAGTTCTAGAATTCCACTGTCGAAAAGATTTAAGGTCTTCAATCGTTACATCGAAGCCGGATAAATGTAACAGACTGTATAGCAGCATGGAGCCATGCCCACCAGAGAGGACGAAACGATCTCGATTAAACCATTTGGCGTTTCTAGGGTTGATCTGCATCATTTCTTTAAAAAGTGTATAAGCCATCGGCGCCGCTCCCATTGGCAATCCTGGGTGACCAGATTGTGCCTTTTCAATAGCATCAATTGATAAGGTACGAATCGTATTAATCGATTGTTGTTCGATATTATCTATTGTTTTCATTCAATTTCTCCTTTCATAAAATTACTTAGACGTACTATTCTAGTCTTCTGAAAACTGATTTATTTCCTTACTTTTTAGTTGATGATTCCATAATTCAGGTAAAATACTTCCAGGTATTGTCGTAATATCAGCACCTAAGATAGCTGTTTTTTCTAATACTGGCTGTAATAATTTTTCATTATTTGTATTAGATTTTGGACGAACTCCAAAGCATCTTCTATTATCAGCAGAAATAATTATCAACGCATTTGTTTAATATCTTCATCTAACAGTTTTCAACAGCCTTAAGGCCTTTGCTCCTGTCATTGGGATTGATTTGCCCCCTTATAAGCAACTAGTTTAATAGATTTAAAAATTGGTTGGCAATAATCGGAGTCTATCGGAGGGGGGGCAAGGTAAATTTTAAGTAGTGCGAAACTTCATTTATGTCATATAATGACCTGAAAACTATTCCGTTATATGATAATCTGTATTTTTACCTACTGTAACACTCACTTAAATTCCTTGGATTGTCGCTGGATTTTATCCTTTAATAATTTATGTTTACTTAGGTCTTCTTGGAACCATTTGTAGTAATAGCTCCTCAGTGTTCACGAATTTCTCACATCTTCAAAATCTGCAATCTTATCAAACAACTCCTTCTAACCTCCATTGCAGTTTTTAGTTGCTAGTTTAGTTTGTTGGTGGCGGTGAATAATCCGTCTTGATTTGATTATACTTATATAAGGGGTATTAAACTCAGGAAAATTAGACGTGATCTATCTTAGTAATCATTATTTAAAGCATAGAACTCAATAATGTTAGCATTTTCATACATTCTATAAGGTAAGTAGGATAATAGGGACTATACAAGCGTTATTGTCTTTTCTTGATCTAGAGAATTGAGCAAAATAACTATGAAGATATCTATGTTGTAACCCAATTTACTTTAAATTTTAAGTTCCTATTATATCAAAGCCAAACGCAATTTAAGATAATTGATTCGTTTATTTTCTATCTGCATACGTTATTTTCACCCCTTTATTTTCAAGTTTTTTAATTTCTTCTTTATTTGCTGATTGGTCTGTTATTAAATGAGTAATTAAATCAATATTCGAGGTAACAAAGTTATTTTCAACTCCAATTTTTTTACCTTCAGCTAAAACAACACGTGGTCCTTTTGTTCTTTCCAATATTGTTTTATTGACCGTAGTTTCAGGAAGAGAAAACGTTGTAATTCCTTTATCATTTATCCCTCCAACACCAAGAAAACAGATATCAGCGGAAACTTTTACAAAACTATTTATAGCAAAATCCCCAATTAATGAGTGTTTTTCATTATATATTTCTCCTCCAGACAAGATTATGTGAGCATGGTGATTGTCAAGTTGGTTTATAACCTTTCCATTGTTAGTAACAATTATTATATCCTTCTTTGATATGTTGTTAAACAACTGAAAAGCTGTCGATCCAGAATTGATAAAAACAGTATTTTCTGTTTTTATCATTTGAGAAGCCTTATTGGCTATTAAACTTTTAATGTTTCTTTTTTTTGTGGGATAGTTCTTGTATATTTTTTGTTGTTCACTTAATAAAATTGCCGAATCAATTAACTTTGCCCCTCCATAAAAACGTTCAATTAAAGCTTGGTTTTCGAAATATTTTAAATCTCTCCGTATTGTAATCTCTGATACTTCCATTTTTTCAGCTAACTCTTTTACTAATATTTGCTTATGTGTTTTAAGAATATGAAAAATCTTTTCCCTTCTATTGAATATGACTCCTTGACTAGACTTCATCTTATGTTCTCTCCCATGTTATTGAATTCATCAGCTTGTAAAGGTTAGATTTCGAAACATTAAATACACATATTTGTTGTATCCCATTTCATTTGAAGTTTTATTAATTACTTTCCAATTTCTTAAATTAAATAGATGAATGTTTACTTTAATTTGCATTTAATTGTTCAACTATTTTTTGTAACATTTCATCTGTTATTTTTCCGTTACTAAAAGGGATTAGCTTTTTAAGGGGAGCATTTTTAATTATCTCGGTAAACGTATCATCTCCTTGTAAGTTTTCTAAGTCTTCTTTTATAAAAATTCTTATTAAGTCCTGTAATTTGTTGACTGCCCAACCTAGATCTGGATTATCTAGTATATCACCAATCGCAGAATTAATATGATATTCATTTGGAATAGAGGTGTTAGACGATACATGTATATGCCATTTTAATTTTATGTCTTGCGATGATGATCCGATAAGAATTTTAAATGTGCCACTTTCTACATGCCAGTCTTTTAAAGTTTCACTGTAATGAGAAAATGTTTGTTTATCTAGCTTGAATTCTACGATTTCCTCTGCATCTGGGATTAATGTAACTTTCTTGAAGCCTTTTAGCTCTTTAGGAGGTTTAATTACAGAACTTTCAACATCATTTATATAAAGCTGCACTATTTCTTTCCCTTCCATAACCCCTGTGTTTTTAAGCTTGAATCTAACTAAAGCACTCTCCGAATCTTTGATATTCGAACGTGAAATAGAAATATCGCTATATTCAAATGTAGTATAACTTAAACCATGACCAAAAGGAAACAGCGGAGATATATTTTTCATGTCATAATACCGATAACCAACAAAGATTTCTTCATTGTATTTAACATTTTCAATATCACCAGGAAAATTTAAAAAGGAAGGGTTATGACTTAATTGTTCTGGAAATGTTTCTGCAAGTTTACCGCTAGGGCTAACTTTGCCAAATATAACATCTAATAATGCTTCTCCAATTGCTTGACCACCAAAATAAGTTTCTAATACTCCTTTTACTTTAGGGAGCCAGGGCATATTAACAGGAGATCCATTGTTTAACACTACAATAATATTTCCTTGAACTTTAGATATGCTTTCTATTAATTTTTGTTGATTAATAGGAATAGACAAATCTTTTCTATCATATCCTTCAGACTCGAGACGGGAAGGAAGACCTGCAAAAACAATAACTGTATCCACTTGTTTTGCAACCTGCTTAGACTCTTGAACTAATGCTTCACATTCACGTTCGTTTTCTAAATTATACCCTTGGGCATATGAAAAAGTAAAGTTGTTTTTCATGATTTGGTCATAAAAGCTCTCCAGTTTTGTTGGATGAACATATGAGCTTCCTTCTCCTTGATACCTTGGCTTTTTAGCTAGCTCTCCTATAACTGCAAATTTACAATTCTTTTTTAATGGCAATATATTATTATCATTTTTTAAAAGGATCATACTTTCTCTTGCAACTTTACGCGATAATTGGTGATGACTTTCTTTGTTGTAAAAAAAATTTATCCTTTTGTTATTTGTAGCTTTAAATATAATTTTTAAAATATTTTCAACTGCTTTATCCAGCTTTTCTTCATTTAGTTTATTTCTTTTAATAGCGCTTATAATTTTTTTTGCACTCGCTCCATTACTTGAGGGCATTTCCAAATCTAAACCTGCTTGCAGGGCTTTATCACTATCATTAACGGATCCCCAGTCGGAAACAACGAAACCTTCAAATCCCCAGTCGTTTTTAAGTATATTTGTTAGCAAAAAATGATTTTCAGATAAGTGGGTTCCGTTCACTTTATTATAAGAACTCATTACCGACCAAGGACGAGCTTTTTTAATAACTTTCTCAAAGCTATATAGGTATATTTCTCGTAAAGTTCTTTCATCAATTAAAACGTCTATGGACATCCTTCTATATTCTTGGTTATTGACTGCAAAATGTTTTAATGACGTACCTACTCCTTGACTCTGAACTCCTTTAATGTAATTAATGGCCAATTCTGAAGTTAAATAAGGATCTTCAGAAAAATATTCAAAGTTCCTTCCACAAAGTGGGGATCTTTTAATGTTGATCCCTGGACCAAGTAGTATTGATACACCCTCTTCCTGACATTCCTTTCCCAATGCTTTCCCTACTTCTTCAATCAAATTTATGTCCCAAGAGCTAGCTAAAGAGCTTCCAGAAGGGAAGCAGGTAGCATAGGAACTTTCAGCGTTTTTAGAAACACCCAAAAGATCTACACTTTCTTTTTGATTGCGAACTCCATGAGGCCCGTTTGCAAATTTTAATGATGGAATCTCTAACCTCTTTATTTCTTGTGAATTCCAAACATCCATCCCTGATGTTAAGCTTGCTTTCTCTTCCAAGGTCATTTTATTTATCAAACTATGTATGTAATGTTCCATCAAATAGCTCTCCTCTTTTAATAATTACTTTTAAATTTTTATTTTTTGGTTTAAGTGGGACACTATATTTTTTATTGACATTTAGTAGTTTAGCTATCTTACATATTCTCGGAAAGGGAATTGTTTATGTAGGGCTGAAAGTGTATGTACCTTAAAGTAGGTAACATAGCATGAACTGCTTGGGTTTTCATAAAATAAGATTGTTTAATTTAAAAAGATAGTTAATTCAAAGTTTTTGTGAACTCTTCTATTATTTTTTGCTGGTGCGTTTTTAAATCATTTTTAAAAAATAGGCTTATATAACGATTTAACAAACCTTTCCAAGATGTGCTTTCTTTTTGAGCAATTATCGGATAAAAAAGCACCTCATTTTCTTCAGCAGCTTTTAAATCTCCAAGTGAGTCACCTATCATTAATATGTTATCTTTCGAATAACCAAGACATTTCAATGCATTGATGCAGTACGCTTTACTCCCTGCTTCTTGACTTAAAAACAGCTGAATATAAGAATGTAAGTCATTATTAGACCATTCTTTTAATAAAGCTTCCTTATTAGCAGAAGAAACAACAACTACATCTGCATACGAATCAATTTGTTGCAATGTTTCCTTTACCCATGGAAATGATTTAGTTTTATTAGTTATATTTGCAATTTTTTCATTGACCTTATAACTCCAATTTAAAGTGTTTTTTAATTGTTTATTGTTGGTTACCTTTGATATTTCCTTTTCTAGAGAAGAATTAGATAGTTCTTCTGATTTTTCAATCCACTTCCTCACAGGGTTAAGATCAGGTACTTTAAATCCTTCCTGTGACAGTAAATCCATGGTTTTAACCAAACCCTTAAAACGATTTATCCCCCTTGTTTGACTATACAGATTTACAAGACACCATTTGTCTATGAATGAACGTTCTATTTCTTGTAAACTCCATACTCTTATGGCCTCAGGTGCAAAGTAATTTTTATGTTTAATCTCCATAGAATCTATAGCACATCCATCAGAGTCAATACATACTAAAAAGTCATGATATTTTTTGAAAGAGGAAAATACTGTATTCAATTTCTCACCCACCTTTAAAATGTTGAAGTAACTAGAAGTTTTAGTTCTACACAATTATTTATTCTAGAAGTTCATTAGTTTTAATAATTATTGTCAATTATTATTCTCTCTCATTTTATCATGTACTTTTTCCACAAATTTTTGAGCTTCTTTCTTGACTGAACAATAATCTTTATTGATTACATTCCTAGTTAAAGCCCCCCCCAATCCTATTGCAAAAGACCCCGCCATTATCCACTTATCAATGTTATCTAAGTCCACGCCTCCAGAAGGCATAAGTTGAGCATGGGGGATTGGACCTTTAATATCTTTTATAAAATCTGGTTTTAATAAATTGCTAGGAAATAACTTCACGATATCTACTCCATAGGATATTGCATCTATAATCTCCCTAGCTGAACTGCAACCAGGGAAATAAGGTATAGAATATAAATTACTTACTTTAGCAATTTCACTGTCAAAATGCGGACTAACAATGAAGTTAGCTCCTTTCATAATGGCTATTCTGGCAGTTTCTTTATCTAAGACAGTACCTGCGCCTATAATCATTTTTTCATCTTTTTTTTGCGATAATTCAGCAATCACTTGCTCGGCATTAGGAGTTGAAAAAGCTATTTCAAGTATATTAATCCCCCCCTCGTAAGCATTATAAGCAATTTTTTTAGCTTCTTGCTCATTACTTCCACGAATTACCGCAATTAAATAGCTATTATGTAAGGCTTGTAATATATTATATTTTTGTAGCATATTTCCATCCCCTAAGATGATTAGTTAAATTCTCCAAAAATAATTTGTAGCCGTTAAAAACTACATTATAGTTTTGCACTCCACTTATTGCAAAAGACATTTTCATTATAGGTTCCTTTAAAATCAGAGTCACCAACTATCTTTTTAATGGTTTGATGAATAATTTCCGATGTGTTTTTATAAGCATTAATGTAGTTTTTAACCATTGGTACGTCAGTTAAATGAGTGGTATAGTTTAAAGAAACAAATATAGTTGGTATTTCATGTATATACCAAGGGATTTGATTTGACGTAGATACTCCCCAATTAATACGAACATTATTCTCTATGGCATAACTTTGTATATCCGCAAAAACAAACGCGACATCGTAGTATCTTGACATGTTTTTTATTTTCCCTTTACTACGCTTATTATCTGTATGCAATGTTACAATAAAACCTGCATTCTCCAGTTCCTTAATGACCTTATTTCTAATTTCTTTACTTTTTACATCATCATTAGTAATCCAGTATAGCTTTGCACGCTTATGAGTATTAGGATTAATAGGAAGCTCCTTTTTAGTGTTTTTCACAAGTGTAATCCCTAAATCAGCAGCTTTTTCAGCCATATATTTATGTGTTTTACTCCCTATAACTGACAGTTTTTCTGAACAAGATATTAATTTATTGTCCTGCTTTTGTGTAGGAAGACCCAATAAGACTTTCATGCCCAATATCCGTCGCAAAGCATCATAAAGTCGTTCGTCTGTGATAACTCCTTCATAATAACCGTCAAGCATAAATTGAAAGTCTTCTTCAGTATCATTAAAAAATAAAAACATATCACATCCAGCAGCAATAGCTCGAGGTACATAGTCTTTTCTTTTCATACTAGCAGCAAGACCAATCATATGAGAAGCATCAGTTACTACTAAGCCATTGAAATTTAATTTTTCTTTTAATAGATCATTTATTAATTCAGGTGCAATACTTGCAGGTAGCACATCTTCGTCTCTTAAACCAGGAGTTAGATACTTTTGATAATGTGGCAATGCAATATGTCCTGACATAATAGAAGGTATTCCTTTATCAATGTAATGTTTATAAACCTTCCCAAAACTGTTATCCCATTCATCAACGCTTAAATCATTTACACCTAATTGCAAATGTTGGTCAGCTTCTTCAACCCCGTCTCCTGGAAAATGTTTTATGCAAGGTAATATATTATTTTGAGTTAGCCCTTTTATATAATTATCAGTATGTTTTATAACATTGTTTGCATTTGAGCCATAAGCTCTAGTATTTATAATGGTATTTCTCCAGTTTTTTAAAATATCTACACATGGGTCAAAGTTCCAGTTTACTCCTAATGCAGTAGATTCTTTCCCACTAACATATCCAACGTTATAGGCAACATTTTCACTATTAGCTGCTTCAACATGAGCACCTGAAGCAACGTAGGTTCCATCAGTACAAGCTCCATTTCCACCAGCGTCACAATTGGCAGCTACAAGTAATGGTATTTTACTGTTTTTTTGTAATCTATTTATAAAAGATTGAACTTCACTCGAATGAGCTGATTCATATCTAGCTCCCCCCACAGGATATTTATCAAGAAATTCTTTAATTTTTCTATCATCATAAGAACTTACGTTATCAAATAAATGTAAAAAAAGTTGACCTATTTTTTCTTTTGTAGTCATTCTATTTATTGTATCTTCAATCCATGCAATTTCTGTATTATTTAAATAAAACGGTTTCTTTTTTAAATCTACTATTTGTGGCATTTCATGTCACCATCCATTACTTTATTTTCAAATAAAAAAGAACATGCTACGAAAGAAAAGCATCAAATTTATTTTTAATAAATTGATAATTATACTTTAATTCCTCAAACCAATTATCATTGTTCAGATCCCAAAACTCGGCAACATATTTTCTGACTCCCATACGATATAACTTTTGTATGCTTTTTTCAAAATTTACATGCCCTTCTCCAAAACTAATTTCCCTATATTTACCGGGAACGGTTTCTTTTAGGTGTGCTGAAACTAAATTTCCTCTTCCTTTTTCAATATCGTCTAGAATATTATCTCCATAAAGAAGGGCTGCATTTGTAAGATTACCAATGTCAGGATAAACCTTTAAATAAGGGGAGTTTAATTTATTAACATAATGCATTGCTTTAGCAACAGTATCCATAAAAGGAGTCTCCATAGTTTCAAATCCTAAGACAACTCCTTTTTCAGCAGCATAGTTAACCGCATGATAAAGATTGTTTTCAAAGTTTTTTTGAGTAATATTATTTGAAGCTTCGTAATAAACATCGTATCCAGCTAATTGTATAATACGTATCCCCAAGTCCGAAGCAAAATCAATAGCTTTATACATTATGTCCAAGCTTTTGTGCCTATAGTTAGAATCACTACTTCCTAAAGGAAATCGCCTATGTGCACTTAAACAAAGAGACTCAATTTGAAAGTGGTTATAGTGTAGCAAATTTAAAAAGGCCAATCTTTCTCCTTTTGAAGAGTTTAGCCTTTTTAATTTTTCATCACTCTCATCTATACTAATTTCTATAAAGTCAAAGTTTGCGGCTTTTGCATATAAAATTTTTTCTTCCCAAGTAAGATTTTCAGGTAGTGCTTTTTCATATAAGCCTAAACGAAACGACATCAAAATCACCTCATTTTTTTTGTCCGTAATAAGCATTTTCTCCATGTTTACGAAGAAAATGCTTATCTAACAGCTCCGTTTGTATTGGTTTTGGATTTTCAAATATAGACATATTTCTCCAAGCCATTTTTGATATTTCTTCTAAAACAACTGCGTTATGAACTGCATTTAATGCATCGTCTCCCCATACAAAAGGGCCGTGACTGTGGACTAAAACCCCTGGGATACTGTTGTAGTCTATATTTTTAAATGTTTCAACTATTACTTTTCCAGTTTGTAATTCATATTCATTTTTGATTTCATCACTAGTCATTTTTCTAGTACAAGGGATACTTCCATAAAAATAGTCAGCATGTGTAGTCCCCAAAGGTGGTATTGAATAACCAGCTTGAGCCCAAGTCGTTGCCCAACTTGAATGAGTATGGACGACTCCAGATATTTTGGAAAAGCTTTTATAAAGTTCGAGATGTGTATCTAAATCAGAAGAAGGTTTTAATTTGCCTTCTACTACATTCCCATTTAAATCTACTACACAAATATCGTCAACTTGCATATTTGCATACTCAACTCCAGAAGGCTTAATTGCTACTAATTCCTGTTCTCTATCAATCTCTGAAACATTACCCCATGTGAATGTAACAAGCTGATGTTTTGGCAATAATAAATTAGCTTTTAATACTCTTTCCTTTATATCCCTCATATTATATCACCTTTAAGTATTTGTATTTAAATTAAAGAAATGATGGGTAAGGTACATCTGAATCAATAGTAAATGTATCGCTAAACCCTCTATAGTGGTTGAATTCAATTTTTTCTTTATCATTAGGGTACACGTACTTTCCACCAACTTGCCAAATGAAAGGTTTAAATTCATAGTCCAAGCGGTCTTTTTTCATGTTCCATAACATAACGATTTCCATAGGATCAGCTTGAAAGTTAGTCCATATATCATGGTGTACAGGAATAACCACCTTTGCTCTTAAAGATTCAGCCATACGGAGCATATCCACAGAAGTCATTTTGTCAGTAACTCCACGAGGGTTTTCTCCAAACGCACCTAAGCATACATCAACTTCAAACTCATTCCCATGTTTTGCGAAATTATTTGAATAATGAGAGTCTCCTGCGTGATAAATACTTCCTCCTGATGTTTTGAAAAGGTAATTTACAGCCATTTCATCCATATCTTTAGGATAGGTTCCTTTTAATGTAACTTTCGGATCATCTTCTGTTATTAAAGCTGTTCTATCAAAAGCCTCTAGTGCGATAACTTCTATATCTTTAACTTTTACACGATCTCCTGGTTTTACAATTTCACAATTTTCTGAAGGAACCCCCCACTCTTTCCAAACGTCGACTACTTCTTGTGGCCCTATAAATCTAGCTCGGTTTCCACAATTTTGTAATACAGCAGCAGCAGTATTTATATCTAAATGATCTGAATGAATGTGAGTTACTACTAAAGCATCTACGTTTTTAATTGCAAAAGGGTCAATTACAAATGGTTGATTTCTTAAATTAGGTTGTACATTCTTCACTCCACTCATTCTTTGCATTTGATGCCCTTCTCTCATTGTTCCGTCACCGTGTGTTTGTTTACCAGTCCCAGACCATAAGTCACAAATAACATTTGTACCTTGTTCCGATTTCACCCAAATCCCTGTACATCCGAGCCACCACATAGCAAATGTATTTGGCTTTACTTTGGTTTGTTCTATTTCTTCGTTTAGCCACGTCCCCCATTCAGGAAATGTTTTTAACACCCATGACTCTCTTGTTATATTGTCTATTTTATTCATATTATATCCTCCTATTATTATTAATTTAGTGAAAATATTACCTTAATATATTAGCCCCATATTTTGTTAATTTCTTTTTTAAACGCTCGAGCAGATTGAACAGGATTATCGGCTTCTCGTATTCCTCTTCCAGCTATAAATGTAAAAACATCTAAATCTTTAAATAGTTGAATATTTTCTAATTCAAGCCCTCCTGTTACTGAAACTTGAAACCCCATATCTATAAGCTTTTTAATAGTTGCCAGGTCTTCCTCTCCCCAACTATCTCCTTCTAGTAGTGCATCTCTACTTTGGTGGTAAACTACTTGATTAATACCTATCTTTTTCCATTCTTTAGCTTGATCAAAAGTCCAATCCCCATATAATTCCACTTGTAATTCTGACACTTCCTTTAACGCTGCTTTCATTGTCGGAATTGTAGCTGAACAAATAACAGTCATCCAATCAGCGCCAGCATCGGCACAATTTTTGGCTACTGTTGTCCCCGCATCCGCACACTTTGTATCTGCAATAATAGTTTTTTCCGGGTATAAAGCCCGCATAATGCGAATAGAGTCCATACCTTCAGCTAAACATAATATAGTCCCTACCTCTATAATGTCTACTTCATTCCCTAAGGCTGAAATAGACTTTACAGCATCGCTCAATGTATTATTATCTAATGCTACTTGCAAATTTGGTATCATAAATTTAGTTCTCTCCTTATTTTATAAAGTGTTAATGTCACACATCAATAACGCACATTTACGCTGTTCAAATTTCTTACCTTTTCATACTTTCATAATAAAGATTATGCGTTTCTTGTAATTCTCTATAGAAACATTGTTTCTTTCTATCAGGGTAGTATGTTTGAATAGCGTCATTACTTCTAACATTTTCTAAAGCTTCATTAAAGTTTTCAAAAAAACCAATCGTGTTGGATGCAATAATAAAAGCTCCTATTGCCGTAGCTTCAGAATTTGAATAAACTTTAATTACCTTGGAGGTAATATTTGAAACATTTTGTACTATAAGATTACTATTCGATAATCCACCTGATAAATAAATATTTTGATGTTCTGTTTCCACATAATTGTTTAAAATATCTAAGTGATTTAAAATTTCTAATCCTATCCCCTCTATAATAGCTCGTAGCATATCACTTCTTTTGTTAGCTAATGTTAAGTTCAGAAAAGAACCTTTAGCGCTATCGTTCCAATCCGGGGTTCCTCTTCCTTGAAAATAAGGAAGAAACACAACCCCATTCGCTCCATCAGAAGAGGCTAATAAATCGTCTTCTATTTTTTTATAGACATGTTGAGGGTTTAATTCTCCATAAAAATTATCTGAAAACCAATCTAATAAAGAAGAGCAATTTAACAAAGTAGTTTCTAACATATATTTATTAGAGATAGAATAACAATTTAATGTAATATCGTTCTCTAAATTATCAGGGATCTTATTGGTTATAGAAGTTAAATATGCTCCGGTACCCATATTTAATCCCACATTTCCCGCATTTAATATACCTAAACCAACTGCCCCACACTGTTGATCGCCTCCAGAGCTTATTAAAGGAACAGTTTTTTTAAAACCTGTTTTTTTAATAACTTCGTCTGTTATATAACCCACCACACTTCCAGGTTCAACTAATTGACATAGTTGCTTTTGATCAACATTAAATATATTTAATAAATCATTATCCCATTTTTTTGTATGAATATTCATCATAGAGGTTCGACTTCCATAAGTTAAGTCTGTTTTAAATTTTCCTGTTAAAAAAAAGGCGATGTAGTCTATGATTGTTAAATATTTATGTATCTTTTTATTACTCCTACAATTTTCATTTACCCATTTTATTTTAGGAGCCAGGTATACTGAATTTAAATTTGCCCCTGTTTTATCAAAAACATATTTATTTTTACTTTTTAATTTCTCTACAATGCTTTCGGAACGTTTATCTTGCCACATAATTGCCTTGTTAATGGGTTTATAATTTTCATCCAAGACTATCAGCGAAGATCTCTGGCCTGCTATTGTTATACCTTCTAAACTGTATTTATTTTCATTTATAATTGCTGCGATGTTTATTAATATATCAATGATAATATCTAGCCAAATATCAGGTGATTGCTCAACTTTGTCTGATTTAACATGTTCAGGAGGTGTTTTTTTCGTTTTTTGGTATATAATTGCTCCTTTATTGTTAAACAAAAGTCCTTTTGTGTTTGAAGTACCAATATCTAATACTATTAAAACCTTCATTCTCACCACTCCTTTTAATATTGATTAAACTTCAAACATCAATAAAATAAGACTTAATAAAATCGGCATATAATCTTATTAAATTTATTACTTATTAAAAATAAGAAGGCATATATATACATCTTAAACAAATAAAAACTATAAAACTTTATTGTATGTACCTGTAGAAAGTTAAAATAAGTTCTACAGGCACATAACCATTTTTGATTTTTAAATAATCATGCTTTAAGAGTTATCATCTACAACCTTTTGAACCTTTTCTGTAGCGTTTTCGATTGTCGTATCTAAGTCCTGCTTACCTAAAAGATACTTTTCTACTTCATCTTCATATTCCGAATAGGCTTCTTTTACATAAGGTTTTGGTATAAATTGATCTGAGTCTTCAGAAATCTCTAAAACATATTTTAATGACTCTTTATCTACCTTTTCTGGTGTGTTACTATTTGAAACAACTGTATCTATTTCTTCTTCTAAGTCTGTCTCATTCCAAGCTGAAAGAGACCTTTTTTGCACTTTCATTCCTTCAGTAGACATCCACCTTATAAATTCATAAGCTTCTTCTTTATGCTCAGAGCTGTCAGCTATAGATAAAACGTCACCTGCGTTGTAAAATTCAAAATCATCATCTTTTTCATTTTTAGGCCACGGGGCAAACGCGATGTTGAAATCAGGCTCATACTCTCCCCATTCAGAACTCATTACACTTGTCATTGGTATCATACTTGCCTCTTTTGAAAAGAACTGCTGTCTAAAATCTAAATCTTGTGAAATTGTATCCTTATATGGAACAGATGAGTTATCTTCATTTTCTAGCTCATATCGTAATTTAAGAGACTCTTTTATCATAGGATCATCCATATTAGAAGAACCGTCTTCATTTAAAATGAAGTTATTTTCTGATTTACTAAGAACTTTCAACATAAAATAAAAGTCATTAAATGTATGAAGATAAGACCCGTAATGTTTACCATCGTCTTCAGTTAATTTTTTAGCATAATCTTTATAATCATCCCATGTCCAATCAGTAGGAACGGAAAGCCCAGCATCATCCAAATCGTCCTTGTTTAAAGCAACTAAATATGTGTTCTTTTTACCTGGCAAACCATAATACGAATCATCAATTTTACCTTGGGAAAATAAACCACTGTAAATTTCTTCTACATCTATTCCTTCTTCCTCAATATAGGAATCTAAAGGAGCTAACAACCCCTCATCTACACGCTTTGAATAATCATACGGATTAGAGAACATAACAACATCTAAAGTTTCCCCAGCAGAAGCTCTTAAATCTAATTGCTTTAAATAATCCGATGCATTTAAATTGTCTACTAAGGGGTCAGAATCTACCTTTATATTAGGATGTTCCTTTTCAAAAGCATCTACCACTTCATCCCAGTTGCCTGTCTCTTCATCATACCAATGATTGAACTTAATAGTCACAGTGTCGGAATCTCCATCAGCAGATTCATTATTGGACGAACCACAACCAGCTAATATAAGCGTAAATACTATTAGACATAGGAATATTACATTTTTATTTTTTTTCATAATCTATCCTCCATTAAAATAATAATTCTCATTTCATACTATCCTTTTACACCTCCTATGGTTAGTCCTTCTATGACTTGCTTTTGCCCTATAATAAAAATTATAAATAAAGGTACTATGGCAACTACAGAACCAGTCATCATTAAGGCATATGATGTACCTATAGAATCAGCAAATTTGTCAATACCTAATTGCAGAGTATATTGAGAATCAGATCTTAAAAAAATGAGTGGATATTGATAATCATTCCAAGTCCAAATAAAACGTAATATAGCGTAAGTAGCTAATGCAGGTCTAACTAGAGGTAATCCTACACTCCAAAATGTTCTAAAATATCCGGCTCCATCTATTTTGGCAGCCTCCATTAGCTCATCATCTATTCCCATAAAGAATTGTCGCAACATAAAAGTTCCAAATGCTGTAAAACCATTTAACATAATTAACCCTAAATGCGAATCAATTAACCCCAAAGAACTTAATACTTGATACTGTGTTACTACTAGAGCTTGAGGAGGCACCATATAGGTAATTAATACAATAACAAATAAAAGATTACTACCTTTAAATTTAAGCTTTGCAAAACTATATCCAGCCAAACAAGAGGCAGACAAAGACGTTAAAGTGGTTAGTATAGTTACTTTTAATGTATTCCAATAGTAAGGAAGTATAGATTTATCTCCAAACAACACTTCAGAATAGTTTTTAGCGGCATTCCAATGATCAGGAATCCACTGTATGGGATAATTCATAACATCTACTTCTCTTTTTAAAGAAGCAGATATCATCCAAAGGAATGGAAGAAGAAATATAATACCGACAATAGCTAACGCAAATGTTAACATTAACTTTCTGAAGTCAACTTTTTGTATGCTGCTTAATATTTTATCCATCATGAACCTCTCTTTCAGTTAATAATTAACCCACTTTCTTTGTCCAATCCACTGGATTACAGTGATTAATAAAACAGCAAGTAATATAATCACTCCTACCGCAGAGGCATACCCTGAATGTAATTCTTCAAAAGCCTCCTCGTATAGGTAAACCACAGGAACATTGGTAGAGTTAGAAGGACCTCCTTCTGTTAATACATAAATTAAATCAAATACTTTAAAAGTGTGTATCAAGCCTGTTACAAATAACAAAAAAGTAGTAGGAGTAACTAGAGGCACAGTTATATTCTTAAATTTAGTAAAAGCTGTCGCTCCATCTAAATCTGCTGCCTGATATAAATCTTCAGGTATATTTTGCAATGCTGCTAAGTAAAGTATTAACTGAAGTCCAACTTGAGTCCATATAATAATTATCATTACTGATATCAAAGCAACATCAGGATCCGCTAACCACATAGGAGGATTCTCGAAACCAATTGCCATTAAAAAGTTGTTCACAGGACCACTTGTTGGATGAAAAAGAACTTGGTAAACTATTGCTACTGCAACCATGCTAGATATAAATGGTAAAAAGAATATTATCTTAAAAGTTTCTTTTAAATATATGTACTTATTAATGATAACTGCTAATACTAATGAAAAAAGTAACCCTATTGGTACAACTAATAATAAAATAATATTGTGTAATAACGAACGCCTAAATATTGTATCTGTAAACAACTCTTTAAAATTATCCAACCCTATAAAACTTGCATCCCCTATCCCTCTAATCAAACTCCAGTCCGTAAAACTCAAAATAAACGAAGATACTAAAGGAACAAAAGTAATTAAAGAAGCACCAATAAACAAAGGGAGTATAAATAAGTAGCCCGCTATATTTTCCTTAACGTTAGCAGAAAACAATTTTTTGTTTTTTTTATTATTTGATATCGCTTTCATTACAAAAACACCTTCTTTTTATTTCTGAATACCGTTTCTTCTTTCGATTTTCTTAAATCCAATTAAGGAAACGTTCATTATAATAAACGCATAGACGCTTCCACTAAAAAAAACAGCTGATATAGGTATATAAAGATTAATTAAAAAAACTATAAGTATAGCAAATAACATAGAAAAAGTAAGAATAGGATTGAGTAACATTGTTAAAAAGGAAACTTTAAAACTATCCAGGATTCCACCTCTATAATGAACATGAAAAGGGAAAATAAACAAGAGAGTGCAACATAAAATAACAATTAGTGTGAGTAACGGCACTAAAAATACATTTAAAAAGTTATTATTGTATTCACTTATAAAGTCAATTTCTAATAATAATACAAATAGAATTAAAACGTATAACCAGCCAATTATATTGATCTTCACAAAATATTCTACGTAGGCTTTCCAATATAGCTTAAATATAGACTTGTCTTGGCGTTCACTAATTGTTTCGCTGCGAACAACTGCAAACATAGCAAAAGTGGCTGGAAAAAAGCCAAATAATATTAACCCTAATAAAGTAAAGGTAAACCATAATAAATTTATGTATACTACTCTTATTACCCGGTGACTAACTCCATATACAACATTCACGAAACCGTTCACAAAGTAATCATCCTAAACTGCAGTAGCATTTTATATAACAATATCTTATGATCATTCGATCTATAAGTCAATATAATGATCATTATATGTTTTTTATGATCATTAACATTAACGCTTTCGTTAAATATTAAAAGGGATAAACTACTAATTCTCATTTTTTAATCAACATAATTTAGTTTCTGCTAAATGCTATTGTAAAATATTTTCCACAAAAATATGGAGGTTGGTCGTGGAAAATAGTAAAAGGCTATTGAGGCTTGAATTTGGCATCAACCTTTTCATATAAACAAGATTATGGAGATAGTTTTTTCAGGAGTGGTAATCGAAGCCTTGTCGATCAAGAATATTAAAAAGATAAATGGATTAAAGATTTAAAAGAGAAAGTGGCTATTTTGAAAATGGCTGTTATCATCTTCGCCAAAAACCAGAAGTAATTTATAGTTTTATCAATAAAAACCGACACATAGTTCGTGTAGCAAAGATATCTCAGGTATTAAAAAATACGACTTAAATTAAACATATATTTATGAGGTGAAAACGGTGATATGGCAGTCCATAAGTGAACCAAAATGATTCTTCAAAACAGATATAATATTTCCCAGTAAAAAGTATCGCACACCATGAATGAAGAAAAATGGCTTATGTTCAAATGCAGTGAATAAAGGTAGTAATAATGGTTAACCCAAGACAAGGATTTTCAAGGCAACCTGGAATGCTTCAAGGCATACGAACTTTATAACAGGATAGACATTGTAACGCAATAAGATGTATGTTTTCAATGAAATGGAAAAATGGAAAGGTAAAGTATGTACTTATATTTAGAGTCGGCGAATATAAGTACCCCAACACAAAAATACTCACTAATTCGTCAAAAGTCAGCAAATTTAATAGCGTCTCATAGTAAATAAAAAATAAAAACTGAGTCAACGTAATAAACCTTGAATATGCAATGCTTATTGAAGAAGCTGTTTTTACGGAGTTCTTTGCCAACGTTATGATGAATTTCATCAATAATTTACAAGAATGCCAAGAGCACACTTACATTGAAGGATATAAGATATGGCGCCCCCCTACTAAATATGATATTCGTTTACTTCTTAGCTGCCAATTACGTGGACTGTATGATTAATGATAAAAGGAGAGAATGGAATCTATCACTACCTCCTACTCAATATGAATTTATGTTTTTAGTTATATTATTCATTGCTATTTAACAATGACAATTCTGTTACACGGAAAAAGCGTTGAATCCCAAGAAAGCAGGCACCTAATGCGCCAGCTTTTTCGCCTAATTCAGATAGCGTTATATCACGATATTCGCTAACATTTGAATGCATGTTTCCTTTAATTATCTGAATAGAGTCAGGGTATAATTTCAACGCTTTGCTGTTTAGCACGATTATTTCAGGATTATAAAGGTTGATAACGTTATTTAGTCCTAAAGCCACATAAAATAAATATTCATGAATTACTTGTTGAGTGATTGAATTATTATCAGCAATCAATTTTTTTAATTTATCATAGGTTATATTCGATGTGTCTAATTGTTTTGATAATCTGTTAAATAAACCTGATTCAGATGCGTAAAGTTCCCAACAACCTTTGTTTCCACATCTGCAATTGGGACCATCTAGGGAGATAATCATATGCCCCATTTCACCAGCATGACCATGATATCCTTTGTTCAGTTTCCAATCAACCATGTTTCCAGCACCTATACCTGATGATAAATTAATAGCTAGTAAATGTGAGCTATCAGGATGATATACCTTTTCAGCAAAAGCGGATAAATTAGCATTATTTTCCAAAATTAATTCAATGTTCAGTCCATTCTGAAGATCCTTTTTAAAATTTATGTTTCTCCACTGATATCTGGGGACAAAGTTAACTGTTTCATGTTTATCTATCGTTCCGTGGACCCCTATAACACAGCCAATGAGTCCGTATAACGAGGTAGTATACTTTGTCTGATATTTTCTAATTTGCTTCTGTACTAGTAGTATTATTTCGTTATAATCCTCAGTCTCAAAAGTGATTATATTATACTCATTTATGTTTCCAAGCAGGTCAGATACCATAAATTGAATCTTTTTATAATTAAAATCGATGCCAAGCATATACCCAGCCGTTTTATTAATAGATAATAAAAGTGGCCGTCTTCCGACATTACGTTGTTTAGTACGAGTTTCAGAGACTAATTCTTCTTCTAAAAGATCCGATATTTGGTCTGAGATGGTAGCCTTGTTAAGTCCTGTTAATTTAGATAAACTTGCTCTGGAAATCGCTCGATGTTCAATAATCTTTTCAATAATGATACTTCGGTTTATTTTCTTAATATATGCGCCATCACCAGTAATCAAAATGTTTCCTCCTAAATAACTTTATACCAAAAGTATTCTATAAACCTACGTTTAGTGCAAGCTTTATCATTTGAGTTATTGGTAAGAGTTCAACTAGTTGGATTAAATTATTCTATCTAATTCCTTGAAGTTTATAACGCTTACATATATTATAGCTTTATATAGTTTGTTGAGGAGACAAACTAATTAAAGTTTATTTTTAATGAAAGGAGATGATTCCTGTATGAAAACATTCATAGATGATGACTTTTTACTTTTCAATGAAACTGCTAAAGAGTTATTCCATAATGCAGCTAAAAATATGCCAATAATTGATTACCACAATCACCTTCCTCCAAATGAAATTGCTAACGATAAAGTGTTTGATAATATTTCGGACATATGGTTATCTGGTGATCATTATAAGTGGAGAGTTATGCGTGCTAATGGAATAGAGGAAGAATATATTACTGGAGAAAAATCTGA
>Ga0079226_10000830_pt1 | contig 22730 bp, 22 predicted proteins | sample Poulit2014_FD_76345 | JGI IMG/M metagenome (GOLD analysis project Ga0079226, IMG submission 76345) | Agricultural soil microbial communities from Georgia to study Nitrogen management - Poultry litter 2014 | ecosystem: Environmental > Terrestrial > Soil > Agricultural land | place: USA: Georgia...
ACGCGTACCAGGTAGTGCATGGCATAGGCCCGGATCACCAAGGCTTCCGCCCTGTACTGATTTGTCACCTCTTCTTCCAGGACGCCTTCCGGAATCCCTTCGATCAGGGAATTTGCGATTGCTATGACGCTGTAAATATCCTCATAGGTATTTAAGTCATTAAGACCCGCTTCCTCCGCATTCGTTCCCCGGTTATTATTTAGACCAAAAAACCGCGTGGCGCCGTCACGAATAAATGAATTGTCCGCGAGGGCGTCGGCGCCCAGGAAATTCCGCGTCGACAAGGTAAAATCGTGAAAATAGTCATACATGGAAGCCTTGACTGCTTCGATCGTCCCCGGATTATTCAAGGCCGTCCCGGGATTTATCGAGGTGCTGGGCTCAACATTCTCCAAAAGGTCGTTGCATGCCGGTGCCATCAGAATCAGACACAACAGCAATGGCATATATATTAGTTTCTTCATAACAATACCTGATTTTTCCATAATGGTTTAAAAATCGATTTGAATTCCCGCATTAATCTGGCGTGCTACAGGATAGGAAGCGGCGGTCGTATTACCGAAGGCGTCTCCAAAGTCTTCTCCCGTTGCTTCCGGATCCAGTCCCGGCCATTTTGTCCATGTATGCAGATTAAGCGCCGAAGCAAACAGGCGTATATTCCGCAAACTCAGTTGTTGCGTCAGACTTGTAGGCAAGCTATAGCTTAAACGCACATGCTTCAGCCGGATATAGCCGGCGTCATAGGTCATATGCGTGCCGGGTTCGGTACGATAATTTGCCGTCCCCGGATAGACATTGCCCCAGTACGCCTGCGGAACATAGGTAATGTCACCCGGTTCCTGCCAGCGATCTTCCGCGATATACTGAAAAATACTTCCACCCATATTGGCCGACCGGGCGAAGTACCACGCCGACTGATCGAAGGCCGTAGCTCCAAAACTATACTGGAAAAAGACGTCCAGCGACAGCCCTTTATAATCAAAGGTGTTTCCAAACCCGCCAATCACGTCCGGATTTCCGCTGTCCTGGAATTTCTTGTCCGCCTCCACCGGGGTATAGGTCAGGTTGCCGTTGGCATCATACCAGAACGGCCGCCCATCGGCTGGATTGATCCCCGCGAAATCGGGCACATTAAAGACGCCGAGCGGTTGTCCGACTTTAATGGTATTGTTGAAGTCGCTGTTTATTTGATCCTGTCCTTCGTTTAGCTGGGTGACCTCATTTCGCATAAACGAAATATTCAGTTTCGTTCTCCAGGAGAAATCACCGACATGCACATTGTACGAGGTTAAATCGAGTTCTAACCCTTCATTGCGGATGGTTCCCACATTGCTTGTGATCGAACTGTACCCGTTATCCAGCGGGATGGGACTGTCTAACAGTAACTCCTGATTATCCTTTCTGTAGGCATCAACGCTTCCGCTCAGGCGACCGCCCCACATACTGAAATCCACCCCGAGATTTATTTCATGGGCTTCCTCCCAGGTCAGAAAACTGTTCCCGATCTGATCCGGGGATACCCCGCGTGTACCCAGGTAGGAACCCGAAATAGCGTAAAGATTCCGTGCATCGAAGTTTCCGATCTCGCTGTTGCCCGTCACCCCGTAACTGGCCCTGAGTTTAAGTTCATTCAAAAAGGAAGAGTTGAAAAAATCTTCCTCCGAAATTCTCCAGGCTACCGAAGCAGAAGGAAAAAAGCCCCACCGGTTGTCTATTCCAAATCGGGAATTGCCGTCATAGCGACCGGTCAGCTGCAGGTAATAACGCTGGTCAAAATTATATTGCGCATTCGCAAAATAACTTGCCACCCGGAATTCTGAATTTTCACCACTAACCTCATTAGGATTTGCAGCAGCATTAATTACATCAAAACCCGGCGCCAAACCCGTACCCCGGGCACGAAATCGTTCCCAATACTCTCTGCGATACTCAGTGCCCAATAAACCCGCGACATTGTGTACCTCATCAAACGTTTGCTGTGCATTGGCCACCAGGGAACCAGTAAAATTCGACACCTTGCGCTCTCTTTCAGAGACCGAGCCGTTATCACTTGCATTTGCAATAATGGAATCAAATCGCTTGTCATTGACGTCGCGGTAATCCATGCCGGCCCTGCCTGTTATATCGAGCCACTCCGTAATGTTATATGTTGCGTCAATACTACCGATAAGTTGAAGGGTATTAATATTACGATCCACTTCGTGTTCCAATACCGCCAGGTTATTGCCTATACCAAACGCGGTTCTTGGATTGTAATCTCCGTTTTCAAGATAAGGGTACGTAATAGGAGGCTCGAAGTAAGCCGCTGAAACCGGACAGTTAATAAAGTTTCCGTCCTGGCAGACCCCCGATTGTTTTTGATTGCTTAATCCAAGATTCAGGCGCAAATCGAATTGCGAACTGACCTCATGACCGAAGTTCGTACGGAAACTGTAGTTCTTGTAATCATTATCCAGGATGGTCCCCTCTGTGTCTTCATATCTCCCGGAAATATAGAAAGTGGTTTTTTCGTTGCCCCCCGAAGCCGTGACATCATACTTTTGGGAGACCCCCTGGTCAAATGTAAAGTCAACCCAATCGGTTCCGCGTTGCTGCAGCTCTGTAAACGGAACATCCTCCGCATACCCGTAGCCCGGCAGGAAATTGCTCCTGAATACCTGCTCGGCTTCTTCCATGGACGATGCCCCGCCAACACCCGCGTTAGCTATTGATTCTACATTAAAATTAAGCCAGTCTTCAATACTCATAAAATCAATTCCTTTCGCATTGCTCCGCACCCCGCGTTCTATACTGGCGCTAATCTGGGTGGGACCCCGGCTGCCCCGCTTGGTCGAAATCAGAACGACGCCGTTTGCAGCCTGGGAACCATAAATTGCGGCCGCGGCGGCATCTTTCAGTACCTCAATAGATTCAATATCCCTGGGATTGATCCCATTCAGGGGACTGGCATCGGTGAGATCGGATTGGTTGGAAAAGCTTACCTGAACACCGTCTATAATATAGAGCGGATCGGATCCGGCATTAATGGAACCATTGCCCCGAATCTGTACCTGGAATCCCCCGCCGGGATTACCGGAAGTCGAGGTTATATTGACTCCTGCAGCCCGGCCCTGAAGCATCGCTTCGGTATTTTGAACCGGAACATCCTCGATGTCAGTGGATCGTACCGTGGAAATGGAACCGGTCAGCTCCCGTCTTTCCTGAGTCCCGTAACCGGTCACTACTACTTCATCAAGTCCCAACGCCCCGAGCGTCAGTTCAACATCCACTTCCAGCGTTTCCCCGGATGCTACCGTTACCTGCTGATTATACGTTTGAAAACCGACAAAAGTAACGCGCAACGTATAGGTACCGGCTTCCACGTTACTAATAGTATAGTTTCCTTCGGTATTTGTAGCCGCGCCCTGCCCCGTTTCAATCAACAGAACATTGGCACCGGGTACCGATTCATCGTTGTTGTCTGAAACCTGTCCCGTTATAGTACCCGTTTGCGCCGATGCTACCTGGGCATAAAAGGCTACCAGGAATAACGCAGATAATAGCTTTTTAAGCATAATGTACCTTGTTTTTATTGTGATTTGCTGTAGATCTTCTGCCAACTTATAATGTTCATCCTGGATTATTCATGGAAAAATTTGACTGTGGACAATGCGGAATGAACACGGAGGCAGAGCGATACATCGTATTTTTAGACCCCTCTTTTCAGCCCAACACAGCACAGGAGAAAATTTCGCAGCTATCGTTTTTTGCTTCAAAAAGAAGGCTTTTCATTCTGAAGCGTTAAAAATAATAGGATTGCTAATTATTCCATATGAACAATCCAAGTTAGAAGTGGTGCATACGTACACCTTTCGAAAAGCACCCTTCCCTGAAGAATTAACTTTATTTTAAGTTATTACCCGTTATAAGTTACTTAGCTCCTAATATGGTGAAAATTTTCGAAATGTGCTAATTTCTATCACTTTTTACAGCAATATTTTTTACATGTGAACGTTTAGATCTGCCGCCTTAGTATCTGTCCCGTCAGCCATAACTGACGCTGCTGGTATTGAACGGTATAATAGTAATTGCTCCGCCGCAAGAGGTAGTGATAAAAAGGATAATAGCGATTTCTCAATTTCGGCTGATCAAAATAGTAGGAATAATCGGGATCATTGTGGTTATAGGAATAGTACCATCTCAGCTCCTTTAGACGATCCCGGGTATACCAGGGCAATCCGAACAGCACATAGATCATGCCCAAGTCGGTTTTCCAGCCCTCTTTAAAGTTCGAAAACTGTTTATTCGCCTCTTCAACCCGCTGATAATACATCTTGATGACTTGCCGGGCCTCGTTGGCGTTCCCTATATTTTTCAACCAAAACCGGTCCACTGCTTTTTTGAGCGAATCGGAGTTTGAAATTTCCATAAGGTCTTCATGGTCGCCCTCGCCCATCAGATATATCAGGGGACGCGCCAGCTCCCGCGCCGAACTTACGGCGGGATAATTGTCGCTTTTTACGCCAAAATCCCGGGCTTTAAACAGCTCCTCTTCATCGCCGCGCTGTGCATTGACCTCAAAGCGGTAATTCCCCCTGCCCGGATTGGCAAACTGGTATTCAATATAGGTACTGCTGTAATCCGTTAACACACGCTGACTCGTCTGCAGCTCGCTTTCCTCGTCATAGTCGATGCCTTTATATGCAATCGAAGAAGGACTGTAGTTGGAGTAGTGCATGGGACGGGGATAACTGGTATCCGATTCAAAATTGACCAGTCGCGACCGGATTTGCATCCGTTCCTCGGTACGGGGGCTAATGACCTGAAATACAAATCGAAGGGAGTCTACTTCCCCTTTGACATCATACGTATTAACGGACTCCCAGTCGCTGCCGTTTATTTTTCCAAACGTCTGGATATTAGACAAGTTATAATCACCTTCCTCTGTTTCAGGAATAGCCGTTTCAACCGACTGGGTGATGTGCTTTTTTGTATTAAGGTCTGTAATACTGACCAATACCCGATATCTGCTGGGATCGACAGGATGGGAAAATGTCAATTCCAGGGCTTCGCGCGTTGAAGTAACCCCCTGATCGGTACTTTTAATAGTGCGTTCAAGCTGCTCGGAGACCAGGATGTTATCAGAATTTTCCTGATCCTGAACCTGGTATTCTACCGAAATATGGGCCTGTAACGTGTCATTCTCTTCTTTGTATATCAGGCTGCCCTTGACTACTTCTGCTGTAATTTCAAGAATGGTATTATTCTCTTCATTGACAAACCCGAACGCAGCGGTACGAAATTCCGGGAGCCCTGCCTGGAAATTGTATCCGGTCCCACGTTCAATATTCAGATTCCTGGAGGAGCCGCACGAGGCCAGGCATACGGCAAGAAGTGGTAATATAAATTGATGTATACGGTTCATAACAAGTATCTTTGAGGTTCTTGACAGCGGCTCCGTCTATTAACAAATGTCTCTCACAGTCTATCCCTGAAGATCTATTTCATATTCTGTGTTTACTACAATGTAGAAACCAGACCAATAAGAATAAAATTTTTCTGCGAATGACACGTGGAAAAGCTACCGGCCGAAATCATCCTCAAGGCGAACAATATCATCCTCATCCGACGGATTGTCAGAATCGGTATGCTGCCAGATTTCAGCAAGTATACCCCAGTTGTCAAGTCCCACCAGGCGATGCCTTTCTCCCTGGCCCAGTGTAATGATTTCGCCGGAATCGTATTCCTTCAGCGGTCCCTGCTCATCCGTGTCGCTTGTTATAATGCCTGCGGGTCCTTTGATAACGCTCCATATTTCCGCCCGGCGGTGATGATATTGCCACGACAATCTCTTCCCGGGAGCTACAATCAAAATCTTGGGACTTAATTTCCCCGATATCTTCAGGTTTTCAACAGAAAGCTGGTCGAAATACATATCGGCAAACTGCTGAGCCTGTTGTTCCTCAATAACCAGAAACCCGCCCCAGGGCCGCCGGCGATCCTGGTCTACAATGGTAAAATCACGGCTGGTAATTTTTTGAACAATGTCTTCAAAGATTTGTCGCTTTTCTGATTCGGTGCTCATAAATCAAATATCTGTTTTTTCAACATCCTCATGCAATTATTCAATGAGATTCAGAATACACAAAAAAATGCGAATAGCAAAGACCGGGCAGCCAGCTGAAATTTTAGGATCAGGTTTTGTATATTGCCAATTAATGATCTAATACCGTCTGACGAGATTATTGTCAGGCGGCAATAGTACTGCAAAAATGGTGCAATATTGCCAAAAGATGGGAACCGTACTTTTCCAAATTAACTGAAACCGTTTGCCTATGAAGTTTTATGTTTGCATCAAGCAGGTTCCGGATGTGGATGCTCCCCTGCAAATTAAAGACGGCGCTCTGGTTCAGGATACCGGGCGTGCCATTCTTAATGCCTACGACGCTTCTGCCGTGGAGGAAGCCCTGGTGCTTACCGAAAAACACGGAGGAGAAGTTGAAGTGGTGCTGATTGGACCCGATCGGGCCAAAGAAACGATCCGCAAGGCGCTGGCCATGGGAGCGGGTAAGGCCACACACATAGTAACCGGCGAGGACGTCGAATATGACTCGTCAGTCTATGCAAGGATCCTGGCCGCCTTTTTCAAAAATAAGGAATATGATATTATCTCCTGCGGCAAACAGTCCCAGGACAGCGACGCTGGACTCACCGGAAGTATGCTTGCCGCACACCTGGAGATCCCCTACGCCACTAACGCGGTGGGACTGGAGATAGAGGAAGGTCAGCTCATTGTAACGCGACAGGGCGATACGGGGCGGGAGATTCTCGATTTGCCGAATCCTTGTCTGGTTACATGTTCAAATGATATGAATGAGCCGCGTATTCCCAGTTTAAAGGGTATTATGCAGTCAAAACGCAAGCCGGTGGAAACAATGGAGCTTGAGTCGCTGGGGATCGAAGAGCACCATCTCCGTCCGAATACGAAAGTCACTTCTTACAAAGAGAAACCAGAGCGCCAGGCGGGGCAAAAGTTTGAAGGCGATCCGGAGGAACTGGCACAAAAAGTGGCCAGGCTGCTGAATGAAGAGGCTAATGTCATTTAGAATGTGGAATGATTAAATAACTTATTGAATATGGGCACTCTACTCACACATATTGCCGTCAGCGGCGGCACCATCAAGCGGTCATCACTGGAAGTTTTATCCCATATGCGGCAGCAGGCCGAAACGCATGGGCACGATGCAGAAGCTGTAATTATCGATGCCGAAGCCTCCAGCTATGTCGAGCAGATTCAGCAATACGGTCCGTCCAAAATATATACGGTGGAGGATCCGGTATTTAAACAACACCAGAATGCGCTCCTTCTGAAGGCACTCTCCCGGGTGATGGACAAGGCAGACCCCTATCTTGTTGCATTTGCATCCACCGAAGGAACCAGGGATTTCCTGGGCGCCCTCGCTGCACGGCAGGATGCGGCGGTGCTATCGGATGTTTCGGCTTTTGAGCTTACCGACAGCGGCATCAAGGCCACGCGTCCCGTTATGGCGGCAAAGATTCTTTCAGAGAATAAAGCGTGGGGGGAGACCATACTTGTTTCAGTTCGCTCGGGATCCTATGACCTTAGTGTAAGCGAAACAGACGCCGAAGTAGTGAATATCGAATACAGCGCTGGCGAGGATGAAATAACACCCATCCTGCGTGAAATTATCGAGACTTCCGGCGACAAGGTTGATCTGACGGAAGCTGAGACCATCGTTGCGGCGGGTCGCGGTGCCAAAGATGAGGAAGGGCAGCGACTCGTCTCCGAACTGGCGTCGGTCCTGGATGCCGGCATCGGGGCCTCGCGGGCGCTGACGGAAGCGGGTATTGTAGATCCCAGCCTTCAGATTGGTCAGACCGGGAAAGTGGTTTCCCCGCAGCTCTATATTGCCGTGGGTATCTCGGGCGCTATTCAGCACGTTGCAGGCATCACCAACAGCAAGGTCATTGTAGCCATCAATAAAGATCCCGACGCCTCTATTTTCGATATTGCCGATTATGGTATTGTCGGTGATCTCAAGCAGGTGCTTCCGCCGTTTATTGAAGCGCTGAAAAACATTCGGGGTTAACGTACCGGGCGGTTGGCGGATGTGCTTAATCTATAGTAATGGTTGAATCCAAAAAAACATGGACGATAAATTTGACTGTATAGTCGTAGGAGCCGGTATTGCGGGCCTGGCAGCGGCCATGATTTTAGCCCGCAACAATATGAAGTTCCTGCTCATTGAAAAAGGAGACTTTGCCGGCGCTAAAAATGTATCCGGCGGCGTGCTGTGGGGCAGCGACCTGGCCCGGCTGGTGCCCGAATACTGGCGGGAAGAGGACGGCGGATGGGAACGGTTTATCAATCACCGGCGCCTCACGTTCATGGATGAACAGTCGACCTTTTCGATGGACTTTAAATCAACACATTTTAATGAGCCTCCCTACCCGGGTGTTGTCGTGCTTCGCTCGAAATTTGATCGCTGGCTGGCCGGCAAGGTGCAAAAAGCGATCGATGAGAGTGATCATGCGATGGAATCCTTTATTGCTACCAGTATTAATGTAGATGAGGTGCTTCTGGAAGGCGGCCGGGCCGTGGGCATTCGTACCGGCAACGAACAATTTCACGCCGACAGCGTCATTATCGCCGAAGGGGTGAACAATTTGCTCACACGTCAAGTGGGACTTCAGGACGATTATGTGCCCGCCGACCATATGCTTACCGGTATCAAAGAGGTGATTCGACTCGATCAGCAAGTATTGGAAGATCGTTTCCAGCTGAACGGGCTCAGCGGCATGTCGAATGAGTTTGTGGGATATGCCACCGACGGAGTGGAGGGAGGCGGGTTCCTGTACACCAACCGGGATACGATTTCACTCGGACTTGTGGGCGGCATCAAAGATATGCGGGAGAAAGTAAAAAGTCCCCACGATATGCTGAATCATTTTAAAAACCATCCCGTAATCCAGGATACCATAAAGGGAGGCGAGGTCGTAGAGTATTCAGCCCACGTCGTATCGTCCGGCGATAAACGAGCGATGCCGAAAAAACTTTACAAGGACGGCGTCTTACTCTGCGGAGAATCAGCCAATCTGCTGATCAATGCCGGAAAAGCGATCCAGGGAATGGATTTTGCCATGAGGTCGGGAATTCTGGGGGCCGAAACCATCATTAGAGCAAAAGAACGGGGAGATTTTTCCAGCAGGACCCTGCAGCACTACCGGCAGGCACTGGACGATAGCTATGTAATGAAGGATATGAACAGTTTCCAGGATGCCGTCCATATGCTTCACAGTCCCCGGATGTACCGCGATATCCCCAACCTGATTTGTGATTTTGGCCGGAAGTTTTTTACCATTGACAATGAGCCGACTAAAAAGTCACGTGAACTGTTGTCAGAATCCATTAAGAAGCATTCTTCGTATTGGGATTTAATGAAAATAGGATTTAAAGGAGCCAGATCATTATGAAATTGCTTAATCTTTCGGAGCGGCTGGGCCTAGTCAGCTACCGCAACCAGTCTAAAGCTGATATCAAGCCTCATATCATTGTGGATACCGATATATGTAATTCCGTCTGTCCCCACAAATGCACTACCTATGTATGTCCCGCCAACTGTTATACCATCGATGAGGAAGGGATTGTTCACTTCCAGGTGGAGGACTGTATCGAATGCGGTACGTGTATGTATGCCTGTGACCAGGGCGCGGTGGACTGGAATTATCCGGACCCGGAAATCGGGCGCGGGGTCACCTGGAATTTCGGATGATTAAATAATATTACTGAGGGCACTGGTGAGATGGGCATACTGAAATTCAAATCCGTGCTTCTGTAACTTTTTAGGCTGCAGCCGCAAGCTGTTGGTGATCGGGGCTGCTGCGTCCCCGAGTACGAGTTTCAACATAAATTCAGGGACTCGGAACAAAGACGGCCGGTTTAGCCGAGCCGCCAACTCATTGGCAAAGGTTCGCATGGTGACAGGGTTGGGAGCGTTAAGATTAAAAGCGTCTTCCAGCTGCTCTTCCCGGATGGCAAAAAGAATGCCCCGGCAAAAGTCGTGCATATGGATCCATGGGAAATACTGGTCGCCGCTTCCTACAGGACCTCCGATGCCCAGCTTAAAGGGTGTCATCATTTGGTCGAGCGCTCCCCCCTCCCGCTGTAGCACGATGCCGATGCGTGGAATGGCCAATCGCACATTCGGACTATTCAGTTTTCGCGCTTCCGCTTCCCAATCCACGCAGACTTTTGCTAAAAAATCATCGCCCGCCGGTTCCGATTCATCCAGTACTTCATCCCCGCGATCCCCGTAATATCCTGCTGCCGATGCCGATATGAATACAGAAGGAGCATCATGGGCTTCATTAATGGCGTTCACAATTTGACGGGTGCTTTCAACGCGGCTCTCCAGAATACGCCGCTTCACTTTTTCGGTCCACCGCTGGCCAAAAATCGAAGAACCCGCCAGGTTGATAACCACGTCGGACTGCTCCATTTCGGCAACAAGGTCAGCTTCCCAGGATACGAACTGCTGGTTCTTAGCCGTCTCACCGGCGTAGCGATCGGGTTCCCGGGTGATGAGGGTCAGCATATGTCCTTCTCTCAGCAGCATGCTCCTTAGATAACCGCCAATAAATCCCGTCCCGCCTGTTATGAAAATATTCATAAAATTGTTTCTATATTATGCTTTTCATCCATTACATTAGAAAGCGAATATTCATTCCATAAGTAACAGAGCTCCTTGAAGACTGGAGTTTTGTTCTAACTCACTATATAATAATGAAGCCCAAGCACAAGCGCATATTATTAACAACTATCCGGGTCTTACTGGGACTCGTGTTCCTGGCATCGGGTATCGGCAAACTTATCAGCGGATCAGAGGCACAATACCTGGTCGAGCTGCTCGCCACCGAATTTTACTGGCTGATTGAATACAGCAGCCTCATCGTGACCGTTACTTCTGTCCTTGAGCTGTTCATTGCTCTCTTTCTGCTTTGGGGCCGGTATATCAAATGGGCACTCGGCGGCGCCCTGCTGATGCTGATCGGTTTCTCTTCGGTCCTTTCGTACTTCTATTTCCAGGGGATGGAAGTGGAAAGCTGCGGCTGTTTCGGCGCACTGGGTTTCGCATCGGGACTGGAGTTCACGCTGCTGCGGAATTTGGTCTTGATGGTACTTATCGTTACTGCTTACCTTTTGATGAGTCCCCGTAATAAAGGAGCATAGATAGCAGGTTGCAGATTGCAGATTGCAGACTGTAGTAGGTTAGAGTGGGTTCATCTATACAATGTTAAAAAAATATGTTCTCGTTTTGAGGAATAGTTATTGAGCACCCAATTCAGAATAATGAAACTTGAAACCATATAAACGGGAATCAACAAATAAAACCAGTCAGAAATAAAAAGTGTCAAAAAACTGGATACAACACCAATTGACACGATACTCCCAAACGTTGATGTGTTTGCTTTAAAAGAGAAGGCCTTCTCTACACGGGCAGGAGCCTGGGAAGACCAATAAAAACCACCCGCTGTTAAGACGAACAGGGAAGCCCCATACATACTGATCCCGGCTAAAGCAAGGTTAGAAGGAGAAAGCGCCAGATAGGCCATTGAAATGATAACATCTACAGCTAAAGGCAGCCATAAAATCTTCAAGTAGATCTTGAACAGATCTCGTCCGGTTGAAAGAGATTGATCTGTAATGAGCCAATAATTCCGAAGAAAACCCCAAATATTATTAAACAAATAAGTAAACAGAATTAATGGAGAAATAAATAGAAAAACAATGAATACATTATTGGCAAAGTGTGCTCCAGTTTTAAAATAAATAATCAAATCTGCTGAAAGCATTAGCATTTTAAAAATTCCTGCAATAACAAGCGTCGTCCTTACTGTTTTATTTTGCCACAATAAGTCTATATTGATGTTTCTATCCGTTTTCCCTGCTGACTTGCTTCCCACCCGCTCCTTACGGCAACGTTCTTCCAAAACAAAAGCCCCAAAAAGCAGAAGACAGAAACAGCCGATAATGATCCAAAAGACGAAACGTTCGAGGAAAAACAGCAATCCTGTAAATAACAGAAGCAGGGCAATACAGGCAGAAAACATTAAGATCGATTGGCGGTCCAGCTTAATTTTATTTTCAAATAAGATCTGAAAAAACCGGCGTAAAGTATGTGCTCCTATTAAGACAAGGACAAGATACACCAGATATTCTAACCCTGTGTTAGTTGAAAAAAAGAAAAATGCTGCTATAAAACTGGCCATGATGATAAAATATCCCAAAATTAAATCACCAAGGATATTTAACATAAAGCGAAGTATCGGCGGAATTGGGTGAAAACTTCTAAAATGAGACCGGATAGGTTTATATGAAGGAAAAAATCCTCTTAAAAATGTTATTGCTGCAATAAATCCAAGCAACCCCATTTCAAAAGTACGTCTCATCGTTTCTGTGACCTCAAAGAAGCCTCCATCCATGAAAGTTGCAATTCCTATTCCGTAGAAAACAGCAAACAACATAAACAAGAGAAGGCCGCCAAACCCCCAAATATTGTTGCGGGGAGAAAAAATCAACTTTAGCTTTAGCAACAGATAGTAACCAATCATAACCATTCCGGTTTGATGTTGTTTCGATCTCCGGATTGTAGCAGCTCTAAGAGTACATTGTCGATTCGGTCGGAACCATTTGCTGTAAAGTCATTTATTGGACCATTGAATATAAACTGCTGCTTGTCCAATACAAGAATTTTTGTGGCTACCTGCTCCACATAACTGAGGTCATGTGAGGAAAGAAAGATTGTTCGCTGTTCATTTTTGTAAAAATTAATAAAATCCACGCATTGCCTGGCAACCAACGGATCAAGTCCGGAAAAAGGCTCATCAAGAATAAGCAGATCAGGGGTATGCAGGACTGCAGCAATAAGGCCGATTTTCTTTTTCATACCGGTAGAAAACCCGGAGAGACGTTTATCTCTTACGTTTTCCGGATTATCAAAAAACCAGGAAAGTAAATCATCTCCTCTTTGTTCGATTGTTTCTGAATCGAGCTTGTATAACTTTCCCGACAATCTCAGGAATTGACCAGCAGTAAGTTCTTCAATGACCGGATTCTCTTCATTTAAAATCCCTATTCTTTTCTTGATATCTGCAGGCAGGTGTGAATACAATTCTGTATCATAAAAAACGGACCCCGAATCCTGAATGATTAATTTTATGATAATATTGATCAATGTGGTTTTTCCTGCACCATTTTTCCCCAATAAGCAGCATATTTCCCCGTTCCTAAGCTCAAGATCCAGATCTGATAATGCGGATTGATTTCCAAATGCCTTGCTCAGATTTTTTACCTCAATATTCATGAGTCTTACCTCCTTTTTGTTCCGTCTACTGCCAATGATACATCTCCTAACGAGCGGGCAAACAAATTATCAGCCAGGACAAGTTCTTCTGGACTTCCCTACTCACTGATAATACCCTCTTCCAAAATATAAATACGATCAGCCAACTTTGTACTCTGTACTCTGTGGGTTACTAAAATAATCCCCATCTCTTCTTTTAAAGAAAGCAGTAAATCGAGTATTTCCTGCTCCGTTTGCCGATCCATCGCCGAAGTAGCCTCGTCAAGCAGAAGTATATCCGGTTCTTGATAGAGTGCTCGAGCCAAGGCTACCAACTGCTGTTGTCCGCCAGAAATATTGGCGCCATCCTCACCCAGGATGGTGCCATATTGTTGTGGAAAATCTTTAAAATACTTATCAAATCCATACTCTTGGCAAAATTGACCTACTTGTTCAGCTTCTTCCCGTACATCCCCCAAACAGATATTATCCAGCAGCGTACCGTTGAATATCTTGACTTGCTGTGGGACAGAGGCGACTTGGTAGCGCCACACTTGAACCGACAGCTCATTCCATCCGACATTATCATTAATATTAATATGGCCACTTTCCGGCTCGTAAAAGCGCTGGAGAATTTGCAGCATCGTGGTCTTTCCACAACCGCTTTCTCCCAGCAATGCTATCATTTCTCCCCTTTGAACAGAAAAAGAAATATCTTTCAAAAGTTGACTACGTCCGGGGAACCGAAAGGAAAGCTTCGATACACTAATTTTTTTAATACCTTGTAACCGATTTTCAGCTGCTTCCCCATCCTTACCTTCCGGTTCCAGGGAAGTGAACTCATACATTCGGTCAAAAGCTACTCGGGCCTCCTGTAATCTTATATTGGTTAATGCTAATCTATTCGCCGATGGAATCAGCTGACTGGTCATCTGGAAAATGGCTACCAATGCTCCCAATAAAATCTCACCCTGTAGTACCAGCATAGAGGCCAATCCCAATACACTAATCATAAAAAAAGTACTGATCAGATCAGCCCAGAATGTAAAGGAGATACCCACCTTGCCCAAGTCAAATATTTGATCCTGGAAAAAGCCATAGACTTTTTGGGTAACGGTTAAAAAGAATGATTCCCGGTTGCTGGTTTTTATGGTTGCAATACCCTGAATGGTATCTACATAATTACTTTCGTTGGCGGAATGAGCCTCCATAACCTTTTTCTGTCCTTGCAGTATGGGATCATTATAACGCCAGGTCAGCAGGAAAAACAGGGGTACACTCAAGAGCACAAACACGCCCAGATACACCGAATAGGTCATAATAAAAATAGCAGCCGTCAAAATAAGCAGTACATCGATCATAATATCACTGAACAGGTACGTAAGTGTTTGCTGGAGACGACGAGTGTCGTTCATTCGGGCGATCAGATCACCAGTTTTTCGATTAAAGAAAAAGGGAACGGGTAGCCTGAGCAATGAACTATAAAAAGCATTAATAATCCGATTATTAAAATCCCTGCTTTGGCGTATTAAAAAAAGCTGGCGTATATAAGACAGACCGCTTTTAGCAAGTAGTAAAACACCCAACAATCCCAAGCCCACAAATAACTTAAGAGTATCTTCGGCCGGTAATATTTCATCAATTAGTTTTTGTGAAAAAATAGCGGTGGCCAAGCTTAGAATGGATACAAAAATACCTAACGCCAGTGCTAATCCCAGGATATTTAAATCTTCTTCTGCCAGCTGTTTAATCCATTGCCAGCGATCTTGCTTTTTTTCTTCTGATGTGACAAACTCTTTGGTAGACTTTATTAGTAAAAGAGCCTTGCTTTGCCATACTTTTTCCAGCTCTTCAGGCGTATAAAAGGTTACTCCAACTGCGGGATCACTAATTAGAAAACGTCCATTATCAAATCCATAGCAGGTGACATAATGCTGCAACTGACCTCCCTTTATGATATGCAGAATACACGGATCGGCCTGCTCCTTCAGATTCTTTAGGTCAGCTTCGAAGGCTTCGGCTTGTAGCCCGATTTTTTTAGCAGCCTGGTATAATCCAAGGAGTGTCGTTCCTTGTTTACTGGTGCCACTCATTTCTCGCAGCCGCTGCAGCTTTTCTTCTCCTCCCCGAAAACGGACCACACTTGCCAGACAAGCTACCCCGCAGTCCGACTGATCGCGCTGTTGAAGAAATGCTTCTTCAGCTCTTTTTTTGATATCCCATCTATTAGTCCACATCCCAGAGTGGTTAAAGTTATTTTTTCCGTTTTCTGTGTTTTAACGTTTCCGTGGTGGAGTCTCCGCCTGGCAAAATTAACAGCCAGTTTTTGTTTCATGATATGTTATGAGTTCTGAAGGATGAGTTTTGAGACTTGAGTTCCTTGCATTGCTTCCCGATGCCGCCGCAGAATGCAGGAGTGTATTTTTGAGTTATGAATTCTGAGTAAACAGCTGCCAGCTTTCAGCACTCGATTAATTTTGAATTCTGAATTCTTGCCTCCTGTATCTTGTATCTGGCATCCTGTGACCTGACACTATTCACTGTATAAATGCTCACTGAAATTAGCTTACTTGCAGCATTATAAAGGTTACAAACACCAGCCAGAGCAACAGTCCCGTTGCGTACGAAGGTACCACCACTGCTAAGCTCTCCATAAAATCCTCCTTCCATTGCTTTGATAGCAGCCAACCAATAACCACCATATAAACAACCTCAAAAAGGTTTAAAGTTTGGAGCGGGTATTGAAGCCACTGTACCACATTTTCAGCACCGAAATAACTAAGAACTGATAGCGGGTAATAATTGGAAACAGTTTCTAACGTTAGGGTGCCTGAGTGAAACGACAAATTCACTATGTGCAAAATTTGGCCGATAACAAAAACTACTTCGGCCAAAAGTGCCACTTTAAAAATAGTTTTGAATTTGAATTCAATATTGGAAAGAATGATGCCTATGCTGATACATATAGTGGTATAGGAAACTTTGAAGGTTAGAAGTACCGGTGTAAGCAGATAATCAATCCACCAATACTGGGACGTTATTCCCAATAAGTTCTCAATATTTTGTTGGGTAAGCTGATCTGAAAGACTACGATAATAAAGTTCTTCTGTAAATATATATTGAACTGACAGAAACGCTAAAAATGAATAAATGACCACAAACACTCCAAATAGTATCCAACCATTTCGACTATATAAAAAACCATTCTTTTGTTTTTGCAGATACTCTTGCTGAAATATTATGTTTTGAGACATTATGAACTAATTAACAATAATACGAGCTTCTTATCCTCCGAATATACTATTTTAAATTTCTGGAAAAATTAACTTTGCGACAGTAAAAGCACTCAGGTAGAGAATAATTGTCACTGACGTAAAAGTAAGCGAAAATAAGATATGGCTAGCAAAATTAGCATCTAGCCGACCTTTTTTGGATGCATACCAACCAAATGTTGATACCGATAAAATACCTAATATTCCTGTAGTAGTAATTGAATAAAATTTATACTCAAATAAAACAGTAGCTTTTTCAACAATATCATTAATAAAAAAGATACACATTAAACAAAAAAATATAAGACTAATCCAATAAGCAATGTTTTCAGATTTAAAAGAGAGTTGGGATATATTCAAGACCATAATAATTATCTTTAAATTACTGTATAAAAAATAATAAACTGAATATGAAAATATCATATCCAGCTTATTAGATTAATAGTTTGTCAATATCTTTTTAAATAATAGATTCAAATTTAAGAACTCAAAGCATAGCAAGCTCCGCCCGCTAAAGCTCCGCCAATAACACCCACTGCAAGGCCTTTTAATCCAAGCCTCCAACCAAATCTTACTCCATTAGATATACCTCCTCCGACAGCAGCAGCCCAACCTCCACCAACAGCTCCGCCTGTAACTGCAGCACAAGCACTGCCACCTTCAACTTGCTCCATTTGATTCATGTCTAATGTTTTCATAATCAACCTCTTATTTTAATGATAAGTTAATTTTAAGTGTATTTCACTGAAAAGACGCGCAAGATGAAATTTACACTTCATCACCATTCCTCTCTTCCCATGAATACAGTTCAATAGTTGTAAAATAATGAAGATTAATCAAAAAATATCCCTATCTCATTTGTGAGGTTTATCACATTCCCTGTCTCAAATCTGTTAACGTAGTATCGAAATGGGTAGTCAGAAATTTATATAGCGCTTTCTCATCCTCCAAACCAGTATTAACAGCTATAGTATAACCAATGGCATGGGGTTGCTTTTCAATCTCCTCTTTAATCATTTCTAACTTATTATCTGCCAAAATACGTTTGGGAGTTCTGCCAAACATCCCTTTGACTTTTCTGCTGAAATAAGATCTTGAATAGCCCATATACAAAGCCCATTCATTAACGCACTGTATTTCTTTCCTATGCTCTTTCAGTTCCTGAACAGCTTCTTCTATGGGTTTCCGCTTTTTTATGTCTCTCATAATCCCGATTTATATCATGTATTACGGCAGGTTTAAAACATATATATAATCCTCATTTCAAAATTGCAAATATTTACTGTATAATAATTATAGTTTTCTCATTCAATTTTTGAAAGAGAAATCTATAATCCTGCAATTGTAGTCTGGATTATTCACAAATAAATTTGGTTTTGGGCAAGGCTGAATGATTAAAAAATCAAACCAAGATTAATCATTAGGAGAGCAAAAACATGAAAAGCTCCGAAAAACTGTACAAACGGTTTAGTATCAGTTCTCAAAACCAAACTGAAAATAACATTCCGGTTTGTACCGAACTTTTCCACGTCTATGAAGATGCTGCCAAAGCTGCTACCCAGCTCTTGGGCCAGTGCCGGGAATATAAGTCCCTGGATGGCCATGCATTAACGTATATACGCAACAGGATAAAACAAAATTCATCAAAGAATAGAGAAAAGGCTGAGGCTACGTTCTTTGATAATTTTTTGGTTCTTATCTCTTTAAACACCGTTGCTTCTTCAAAAGAACCGCCGGTTTCGGAGCAGGAACTTAAGGCAGTCAAGCGCCAATTAGAGACTTTCGTAAATGGGGGGATGCTCATCGCTAAAAGCAAGCTTCAATCAAAAGTACAATCTGCTATTTCAGTTTTGAATGCTTCCCCAGGAAAAAAGGATCGGATTTCAATTCTTGGTATCCCGACGACCAACCGTGGTGATATTTTACTGCGAAGTGCTGAGAGTTATCTTGTCAATATACATCAAAACAATCGATCGTGTCGCCTTCATATTATTGATGATTCTGATGAATCTGTTCAAACAGGCAACAATCGCAAAGCTGTAAAAAAATTGTGTAAGCAGTACGAAACAGACCTGCTTTGGATCGATAAATTAGATCGTGCCGAACTTGCTCATAAAATTGCTATAATGAGTAGTGCTCCTAAAGAATTAATGTAATTTGCACTTCTGGGTAATCCCCAACTTAATTTTAATGCCGGTGCCGCTCGCAATACGTTACTGCTACTTGCAGCAGGTACGCCCTCCCTGCAAACAGATGATGATATGTTATGCCATATTTTGCCGGCTCCGTGGAGGAATAATGGAGTTGCTCTTTCCAATGAAGGACATCAGCAATTTCACTTTGATATGAAAACTAACCGAGTGGCTGACCTGGGTGGACAAGAAAATGAAAAACAGAACGATTTTCTGTCTTTACATGAAAAAATGCTGAGTAAACATCCGGGGACACTTATCGAGGAATATGATCAAATTAATATCGATCATTTAAGGGAAAAAAGATTACTCCAAAAATTAGCTGATGAAGCCTCCCATATAGCCGTCACCTTTGCAGGAATTTCGGGGGATTCCGGAATGCATAAACACTGGCAACGGCTCTGTCTGGACGGGGATTCGTATCAGCAATTGATTGAGGATGAATATTCATACCGTGAAAAGTTATGTACGAGACAAATTTTTCGAGGAACTTCTCAGTTCACCATTAGCGATACCCCGTTTTGTATGGGAGGGAACATAGGCCTCGACAGCAGCCGGCTTCTCCCGCCTTTTATGCCTGTTCAGCGTAATGAAGATGGGATATTTGGTCTCTTATTATATCTTTGTTTTCCAAAGGCATGCCAGGGACATTTGCCATACGCAATCCGCCATGTTCCTCCCAATCGGCCTTCTCAGGTGGAACTCTCTCATGCACTCAGCATCACTCCCCTGCGTGCCAATGATATTCTATTAGGACTGTTGTTGTCGATGAACAGGCAATCTTTTGAACTTAATGCCGCTCAAAATTTGGTTGCTGCCGGATCTTTTCTATCTGAATTGAGTAATCTGACAATAGCTTCTTTTAAAGAAACAATCAAAGAAAAATATTCTCGGTTTCTTCAGATTCAGATTACCAGTGTCCAGCAGTACTTACATAATCGACCTGATGCCCCCAGCTTTTGGCAAGAGGATACAAAGCAGGTTCTCGAAAATTTAAAGGCTGCCATTCAAAGAGATAACTCATTCATACCATCCGATTTGCCGGGTGAGACTTCATCGGAAAAATTGGCGGTATTTAAGGAGTTAACTGCAAAATTCGGTCGCCTGTTAACATACTGGCCGACCATTTGGAAAGCTGCCGTTGAGCTTCACAGGGATAAATAATAAGATTCAAACCTCTTCTTCTCGCATCTCGGTGTAAGTTACGTCCCATCCCCGGGGGAGTATCTGCATCCTCCTATTCGGGGAATAGCCGACGAGGGGGAAGCTGGGCTTTTCCGCAATAGATCATTTACCTCCGGCAGGCTCAAAAAAGTAGCTACTGATCGCTGCTCACTGAAATCCCCAATCCCGGCCGGTCACTCAACACTACTCCTTTGGCATGGTCCAGATCCAGTCCTTCATAAGGATCATCCTTAATCAGCAAATGCCCGTCCAAATCCACATAGTCAGCCCAAAGACCCAGCAACGCACCCGCAGCGTTAGCCAGCGAACTCTCGATCATACAGCCAACCATGACATCGAGATTCCGTGTTCGGGCCTTTTTAATGATCTTCCGCGCTTTCACGAGGCTGCCGATTTTCATCACCTTGATGTTAATACCGTGAAAAGCCTGGGCCATCTCGTCGAGGTCTTCATCTCCCTTAAAACTCTCGTCGGCTATCAGGGGCAGCGGCGACCATTTTCTCAGCTCTTTCATCTCGGCGGCCATACCGGAAGGCATCGGTTGCTCAACGAGCTCAATGTTATGATTTGCCAGAAATGTTACCTGTTTTTTGGCCTCATCCAGACTTTTCCATCCCTCGTTGGCATCCACCCGGACAGGTTTATCGGTAATTTCCCGGATGGCTTTAATGATAGCGCGATCCCGTTCAGTGCCCAGCTTTACTTTTAGGACAGGGTATTCCGAGGCGGCGCGCACCTTCTCCTGCATTACTTCTATGGTGTCCAGTCCGATGGTATAGGATGTGGGAGGAGTGGTATTGGACGGGGCATTCCACAGTATCCAGAGTGGTTTTTCCTGCCTCTTGCCCCACCAGTCAAGCCAGGCCATCTCCACGGCGGCCATGGCGGATTGGACTTGCGGTTTTTGGGATGAAAGTTTGCCGGCAATACCCTCCCCGTCTGATATATCCTCAAAAAAGACACCCGGCAGATCTTCAACAAAGGTTGTGGCTTTTTGGGCATTTTCGCCGTATCGGGCATTCGGCCCTGCCTCGCCCACTCCCTCATAGCCGTCGGCGGAAAGGGATACAAAGACATTCGATACGGTTTCCTTGGTGCCCCTGGAAATGGTGAAGGGCTGTTTCAGCGTCAGATTTTTTGTTTCGCACGCAATACTAAAACGAGACATAGCCCATAATTTCTAATAAATTTAAATAGATATAAAAAGCAGGCGCACCCAGAATAAGGGCATCAAAACGATCAAAAAATCCACCGTGTCCGGGTAACAGGTTGGAGGTATCCTTTATCCCGGCCGCTCTTTTGAAACGACTCGCCGTCAGGTCGCCAATGGGACCGAAAATGCTGACTAACACAACAGCGGGCAGCATCTGCCAGTATGTGGCGGGATACGCAATCGGAATTGCATATACCGCGATGCTCAATCCGGCCAGGGACCCTGCTATCCCGAAATAAAATCCCTCCCACGTTTTGTTGGGACTCACCCGGGGAGCCAGGTGTTTTTTTCCAAACGTTTTACCTCCGAAATAGGCAAACACGTCATTTCCCCAGATCATTAACAGGAGACTTAGTGTTAAAACAAAACCGGTAGCGGAATCCCCCAGTTGACGAACAAGGATCAATGCCAGCAGTCCAAGCGGGGCATATATACCGCAGAAGGAGGTAGAAATAAGTGATTTTATTCCCCGGACGCCAGTCCTGAATAACTGCACGCCCACAAATACCAAAAAAATGATCAGTCCGATAGTCAAATCATGCGGCAGAAAAGGCGACAGCAGAATCCATAATCCAATGGCATAGAGAAAAAAGGGATCCGTTTTAAAACCAGCCCCTTCACTGATCAGCGAAAGCTCATGCTGGATAAACAAGCCGATAAGTGCAATGAGTCCTACAAAATAGAAACCGCCCGCATAGGTTATATAGATAAAAAAAGCAGCGGCCGGCACCGCAAAAAAAATACGCTTGGTCAGTTCACTCACTGAGAATTACTCCTCTTCCCGGTCTGCGTCCGATGCTTCTTGCAGATCCAGTTCCTTAATAGCTTCCCGGGCCTGCCGTTCGTAATCTTTTGGTACGTACAGGTAGACCAGTGCTGTTTCCCCCACATTCAAACTAAAGGAAGAGTCTCGTTTGGAGAGAATCTGTGCGGGAATATTCATGTTCGACAAGTAATTTTTGGCAGATTCAACCTCGTATTCCGTGCCCCGTTCAAATACACATACCCAATCTTCTATTTCATTTGCCTCTGGACCGTCAAACATAATGAGCCTCCTTGCATATATTTCGTTGATACTGATGATACATCCAATATACAATATAAGCTGAAATTACCAGACTTATAATTACGGACCAGAGAGCAGGCATTGATTCCGGAGTCATCTCGGCAAATGCCGACTCAGGGTAATACGTGCCGACCAGCACACTTCCCCCGTTATTAACAAAATGAGCTGCCATGGCGGGGAGAATACTCCGCGAAACCCAGGTAATGAAAGCAAACAGCATGCCCAGGGTAGCCAGCGGCAGGAGGTTGCTGAGCTGCAGGTGATAAAGCCCGAAAATCAGCCCGGAAATAACAATAGCCGGCCAGATACCCCAGCTTTTTTCAAAGGAACGCAGCACATAGCTGCGATACAGCACCTCTTCGCAAACAGCCGGTACCACCGAAACGTGGAACAGAGTCAGCCACAACACATGATCTCCCGTGAGGAAATGTTCTATCATTTCCATTTGAGAACTTTGGA
>Ga0079226_10000831_pt1 | contig 22728 bp, 21 predicted proteins | sample Poulit2014_FD_76345 | JGI IMG/M metagenome (GOLD analysis project Ga0079226, IMG submission 76345) | Agricultural soil microbial communities from Georgia to study Nitrogen management - Poultry litter 2014 | ecosystem: Environmental > Terrestrial > Soil > Agricultural land | place: USA: Georgia...
CAAAGAGTAATTAAGAGGCCGGGCAACCGGCCTTTTTCGGAGAGACAGATGGTCGGTATTGGTTTTACTTTGATGCTGCTTACCTGCACACCGCAGGGCTGCGGGTTTGAACCTTATGATGAAGTCATTACTACGAAGGCGGAGTGTATGACTGACGCGATTATGAATACGGTCGAAGACCAGCGTCTTGTGTGGGAGTGTGCAGAAGTTTTCCGTGATAAGGAGGAACAGGATGGAACAACCGGATATTTCCGAGGCCCGTTTAGAGAACCTGCTGTCGAAGGTTAGCGATAAGGCAAAGCTGCGGTCGTATGATTACCGCGATATGGCGCTGGCTTTACAGGAATTGAAAGAGCGTCGGGAGTGGGAGAAGGGCGCGAGGTTCATGAGCAAGGCGGGTGACTGGCTGCTCGCGCTTATTCTTACAGGCGTCGCATGTTACGGGGTGTGGGTGTTGTGGATGGCGAAGTAGGCTACGAGAAAGATGTAGCGAGGTTCTGGTCGTATGTAGATAAACAGAGTAATTGCTGGTTATGGATGGGGTCAAAAAACCGTAGTGGGTACGGTACTTTTTGGTTCATGAACGAATGTGTAACGGCCCATCGTTTTAGTGCGTTTATCTCTGGTTTGGTGGATAGCGTACATAGCCCAAAAGACCGTAAGCAAACAGGCTTTATCTTGCATCAATGCGACAATCCTGCATGTGTTAATCCGGCCCACTTTAAGGTCGGGACATATGCGGATAACCAAAGGGAAGCCTACGCAAGAAATAGGCGTAGTGCCTACAAAGGCGACCGACATGTAAACGCAAAATTGAGTAGGAAGGACGCCTCGGAGATACGCAAAAGATATGCAGGCGGTGGCGTGCGACAACAGGACTTGGCAGAACAGTACGGTGTAAGCCAACGCACGATAAGTCTTATCGTAAGAGGAGAAACTTATGCAGAATAAATTGGATGAATTTTTCGGGATCTGGAATCACCCTGAATGGCCCGAGTCCCTTAAACTAAAGCTGGCGTCCCGCTTAACTGCTGCGATGGATTGCGCGTTTGACCGTGTGCCAAAGGTCTATCTGGACATGGAAACGTTTTATGATCCAGCAAACGGGTATTCGTTAAGCAAAAAGGACATGACGTACGAAGCCTACGTCCGTGACCCGCGATTCCAGGTCATCTTGTGTTCCTTCTACATCCCGGAGACGGGCGAAAAATATTGGGTGTCGAATCATAAGGACGGGGTGCGTAAGGAGCTGGAGGCGCTGCGGATCCACGAGTGCAACGTCATCGCCCACAACAACCCGTTCGATACGTTTATCCTGGCTGACTACTACGGTATCGAGCCAATGGAGATTAGCTGCACGATGACCATGAGCCGACCGCTGCATGGCATCAAAGCCGCGAACGACCTGGGTCGGCTGGCGGAGCGTTATCATCTTCCGGCGAAGCTGGACGAGGTGCACCACGTAGCGGGGCTGCGTCTGGAGCAGTTCGGTAACGCAGCACTTAAACGCTACGGGGATTACGGCCTGCGCGATACTGAGTTGCTGGCTCCGCTGTACGGCCTGTTCCGTATGCACTACTCGGAGCAGGATATGATCACCATGTCGGACACTATCCGCGCCGGGTGTGTCTGCCAGATACAGGTCGATGTGCCGCTGCTTGAGGCATATCTGCCACGCATCGAGCAGGAGCAACTGGAGAAGGTTCGCCGTATCGGGGCGATGTTGACAGAAGAGTGCGGCCATATGCCGGACTTCCCGAACGTGAGCACGGACGAGGCGATGAAGAAGGCACTGTCCAGCTCCGGTCAGTTTGGCCAGATACTCGAGGCGCTGGGTTATGAGATTCCGATGAAGGAATCGAAGACCGCGAAGACCGCCGACGGATCCCCCAAACTTATCCCGGCACTGGCGAAGAACGACATTGGCTTTAAGGAGCTGCTGCGTAGCGAGGATGAAGTGCTTGTCGCGTTATGCGAAGCGCGTCTGGGTGAGAAGTCGACGATCAACCGTACCCGTGCACAGTCGTTTATTAACATTGGGCATCGAGGCCGTATGCCATTCCCACTCAAGGCGTTCGGTGCAGGGACTGGACGATGGTCTGGTTATCAGGGCATCAACATGCAGAACCTGGGTAAGCGCGGTAACGATAAAACGCTGCGTCGTTCACTGAAAGCACCGAAAGGATTCGCCTTTGTTACCTGCGACTTGTCACAGATTGAAGCGCGGCGCATGGCGGACCACGCTAACCAGATGGACTTGCTCAAGGCATTCGAGCATAACGCAGACCCGTACTCGCTGTTCGCCACCATCCTGTATGGCTATGAGGTGACGAAGCACAACGGCAAGAAGACGGAGCGTAACGTCGGTAAGGAGTGTATCGCGGAAGGGTCGCTCGTCCTGACGGACGCGGGGCTTATACCGATAGAGAAGGTGACACTGGACCATCTGGTATGGGATGGCGTGAACTTCGTCGACCATGATGGTGTTATCGATCAGGGGGAGCGATGGGTCATGACGTATGATGGTCTTACCGCTACGCCTGATCATGAAGTCTTCTGTATGGACGGGACAATCCGTACGTTAATTGATGCGTGTGCTTCCGGCATCCCGCTGGTGCGCACCCTTGATGAACGTGGCCCGTGCTGGTTCGACGATACTAATGTTAAGCCGCAGTGCCATCGCCACACTCTGTCCGTCGTTCCTGTATCGCAGCGATACGACAGAGGGCAGGACGCGATACTGGAGTACCTGGACTGGAGGGCAGAGCAGCCGCGCACGGAACAGGTCTTTACTGCGTATAGTAAGGAAGAGAAACACATACGGGTGCGTCGTAAACGCGTATTCGATATTGTTAATGCTGGCCCGGCTAAACGCTATACAGTCAGTGGGTGTCTGGTTCTTAACTGTATCCTGTCGCTGCAGTACACCTCCTGGTACGAGTCCTTCTGGCTCCGCCTGCGTACGGCCTACGACATGAACGTGTCGAAGGATTTTTGTAAGGACGCGGTGCTGCTGTACCGGGATACCTATAAGAACATCGTCAACTATTGGGACGAGTGCCAGAATGCTCTGGATGTTATGCTGCACGGCGGCCACTATGAGTTCGGTTACGAGCGTAATTATGTGGCGGAGAAAGGGAAAATTATCCTGCCTGATGGCTGGGTGATGAAGTACGAAGACCTGCGGGTCGAAGGTCATGATGATAACGGTCGTCCGGTGGTGATGTACACCGACCGGGAGAACCGTAAGCGTCGTAAAATTTACCGTGGCATCATCGCCAATAACACCACGCAGGGCAGCAGTGCCCGTATTCTGATGGCGCAGATGCGAAACCTGCGTGAAGACGGGATTATCTGGGCGGGGACGGTGCACGATGAACTGATCTTCCTCGTCCCGGTAAATGAACTGGAGGAATGGTGCGCACATATCGAGAACGGTATGCGCTTCCGCCCGTCCTGGGCACACCGTACTCCGATTGATTGCGAGCTTACTGTCGGTGAGAACTACGCCGATCAGTATGACCTCGATGTGTGGCTTGCTGGCGGCCAGTCAACGACTGGTGCAGAGGCCGAATTATTACGCAGAAGACAAGCAGCATAAGGAGAGACAATGAATATCGTTGTTGATATTGAAACCACAGATAACTGCCCTACAGCAGCTATCCTGTCCATTGGTGCAGCGGCACTGAGTAGCGACGGCGCTGTCGTTAGCACGTTCTACACTCCAGTGTCACTGGATAACTGCCTGCGTATTGGCATGACTGTGGGTGCAGACACTCTGGCATGGTGGATGGAGCAGGATGATAAAGCCCGTGCAGTGTGGTCTGAGGCGAAGGAAAAGAATGGTGCACCTTCTCTTAGAGAAGCACTCTGTTTATTCAACTCCTGGCTCGATGAATAGTGTGAGTTTAGCTACCGCGTAATGTGGGGCAACGGGTCTGACTTCGACAACGTGATCCTGGCCAACGCCTGTAAGCTGGTGGGTATGGATCTTCCGTGGCCGTTCTGGAACAACCGCTGCTTCCGCACGTTGAAGAACGAGTGGGGGCGGTATGTGCCACAGCCGGAGTTTATCGGCGTTAAGCATAACGCGAAGGATGACGCGGTGCATGAGGCAGTATGGCTGGGTCGTATTCTCCAGGTGCAACACGCGGCTATGACTTTCGCAGAGCGTTCAGATGTAATCAGTAAAGCGGAGCGTATCTGATGGCACGAGTGACGATCACAATCTGGGACGGGGTGGAGAACGAGCTGAACGTCGACACCGATTTCGGTAAAGACTGGAAGTACCCGGAGAAAGAGGCCGACTATATGGCACTAACCAATGCACAGATGGCGGCGCTTGGTACTGTCCAGACGCTGATGCACTTCATTAAAGAAGGGCAGCTACCACCTGGCACGGTGCTTACCGGAATCCCGTTAGCCACTCACGAGTAATCACGATGGTGTCCTCATTCGTGAGGACACCATATCTGGAGAGAACAATGCCTAAGATTGTACTGTCGCAGAATGACATGCGTGCGATCATCGACTACCCGACGTCGCACGATATTGAATGGCCGAACAAGGTGGTCTATCCCGGCCCCGGCCAGAAGCCGCTGTCGCTGGCGCTGACGTATACGAAACTGAAAGACTTCGAGAGCTGCCCCCGCAAGTTCATGAAGAAGCACCTGACGCACGAGATACCGTATACGGATACTCCGGCGACACTGTGGGGTACACACGTTCATAGCTCCTATGAGAACTATGTTCTGAATGATCAGCCGCTACCGAAAGATGTGCGGGAGAAGGTGGGGTCTACTGCCCCGGATAAAATCATCGACATCGAGAACAAGCTATATGACGACGGCAAACTGGCGGTTCCTTTGTTCGGTGAGCAGAAGTGGGCGATGGATGCGACCGGACGTTATGCGAACTGGATGGACAGCAAGGGCGTCTTCATGCGCGGTATGGCGGACGCTGGCCTGGGTACGAAGAAAGTGCTGTACATGTTCGACTATAAAACCGGCAAGGACAAAAACCCTGACGTTACGCAGTTCGACGTGCTGTCCTTACTGGCCGTGGCACAGCCGCAGTTCACGCAGTACACCGACATTCGCGGTATGCTGATGTTTGTGGAAGCACGCTCCGTGTATCCGAAGACCGGCTTTTATCAGGTAGACATGACGCCTGGCATGGGCCACCTTAACATGCTGCGCCTGTGGCAGAAGAAGGCGATACAGGTGGTTGATTATTACCAGCGTGAATACTGGCCTGAGAAACAGAGCGTCCTGTGTAAGTGGTGTCCTGATAAGACATGCCCGTTTAATACCAGCGACGACAAATGACATACGGGGAATTATAATGGCCGAAGATAACAAGCCGCTCGAAGACCAGGAACGTGTGTTCCTGCTGGCTCGTGGTGACGCCCTGTTTGAACTGGTGCGCCAGTTACGGGACAACCGTGCGAAAGAGCTTCAGATGATGGACACCATCCTGAAGATGATGGAGTCGTACGATAAGCAGCATGAGATGCTTAGTAATGCCTCGCTGGGTACACCAGGGCAGCGACTCATTCAGGTGATGCGCACGTTGAAACCGAAAGAGACAGAAGGTCTGAGCGACGAAGAAGTATTGAAATTAGTCGGAGGACTCAATGGCAAATCAGCTCCAGGTAGCTGATCTGCGTGAACTTATGGAGTACAGGCCGCACGATGGTGGCCTGTACTGGCGAGCACGAGACGCGCAGACATACATGAAATACATCCCGGACATCGACTTCACTGAGGCCCAGCGCCTGAGTCGTTGGTTCGAGTCCCGTTTTACCGGTAAGGAATGCGGCACGACGCGTAATGGTAATAAGGAGTTTATTCGGATAAGTCTCGGCACACGCGGTACTAACATCCGTCGTGCGAAGCTGGACTTGATCTGGACGGTAGCGACGGGCGAATGGCCGGAAGGTGTTGTCCTGCTTCTTGACCCTGACCGTCCTCCTGTACCTGACAACGTTGTGTGCTGCTCACCTTCGGTGGCGCAGATATTCGCTGATCCTACTGTCGGCCTTTACAGTAACAGGAATGGCGGCTTCTTCTGGCGTATCACTATGGACAGGAAGACTGTCCTGCACCAGAAGCATGGGTACAAAACATTGAAGGAAGCGAGGGCGGCGAGGGACGCGAAGCTGAAAGAGCTTGGTCTGTGGGCGGTAGAGACACTGGAAGACAAGCTGCATGGCTAAACTGACACTGTACAAGAACAAGGCGCTGGTGCTACGCGGTACGGAGGAAGAGATAAAGAAGGCCAGTACCGTCGCACCACACGACCTTATTAACCTCGCGCCGGACACTATCGCGCTTCCGTGGACGTATGAGAACGCGGCGCGTCTGGCGCTTATGGACTTACCCACGGTGAGTCCGGTGTACAAGGACTACAAATGGATCGGGCCGGGGTCATTCCGTCCGTATCAGCACCAGATACGGTGTGTTGACTTCCTGTCATTGCGCCGCCGGGCTTACTGTTTCGCCGGGACTGGTAGTGGTAAGACGGCGGTGGCCATATGGGCGGCGCATTACCTGATGACGCTCGGCCTGGTGAAGAAGGTGCTGTTTGTCAGTCCACTGTCGGTACTGACTGACGCGTGGGAGAGTGGGCTTGGCTGCCTGCTCTTTGGCGTGGCTGACTATACGATCATTACCGGAAGCCCGGAGAAGAAAGCACGGCTGGTCAAAGAGAACACGCCGTTCCATGCCATCAACTACGAAGGTGTGAAGGGTTTACACCGTGAGTTGATGGAGAATAACTACGACCTCGTGGTGCTCGACGAGAGCACGAAGGTAAAGAACCGCGAGACGGACATATGGATGACGTGCTATCCGCTGGTGCGTAAGGCGACGTATGCCTGGCAGATGACCGGTACGCCCACAGCGATGGGGCCGATGGATGCCTTTGGCCAGGCGTGTATGTTCGACCGCTTCGGCAACCGGAACGTAAGCAAATCATGGTTTGAGAATATGGTCACGTTTAAATACGGGCCGTTCAAGCGTATACCGGTGAAGAACTGGCAGGAGATTGTGGCGAAGTATTTACAGCCTGCGATCAGGATACGGACGCGTGACTGCGTAGACCTGCCACCGCTGGTTACAGTACAGCGACACCTGCCACTGACGGCAGTACAGAACGCGGCTATTAAGGTGCTCCGTACCCAGGAGGCGGTGAATCTCGCGGGGCGTAACGTTGAAGGGTCCAATACCGCCATCCTGTTAAACAAGGTGGTACAGATTGCCTGCGGTGCGGTACTGGATGAAGAGGGTACTGTCATCGAGATGAAGCCGACGAAGCGACTTAACGAGATGCTGGAGATTATCCACGGCGAGGAGGGGAAGACGATCGTCTTCGCACCGTTCCGTGCGGCGGTAAACATGATCGCCAAATACTTGCGAGGCAAAGGTATCAGCGTGGGCATTGTTCATGGTGGTGTGGCGGCAGCGGCGCGTCAGAAAATCTTCGATGCTTTCCAGAAGGAGGACAAGAAGGTAATCGAAGTGCTTGTCGCTGTGCCGTCTGCGATGGCGCATGGGGTAACGCTGACGGAGGCCAGTCATATTATCTGGTATGCGCCTGTCACCAGTACGGAGGTCTATCTCCAGGCTAACGCACGCATGGAGCGTAATGGTCAGAAGCGTCATATGACTGTTACAGAGTTCTGGGGTGAGCCGAGGGAGAAGCAGCTCTACGACCTGATTGCAGGACGGGCTGACGGGCAATTGACATTGCTGGATATTTACAAGAAAATTGACTGACAACGACAGGAGAGACAGCCATGAGTGAACAGACTGACAACCCGCTGGCAGCGTTCTCGCCAGCACAACTTATCTCGGCATACAGTTCACTGGATGCGAAGAAAAAAGAAATCGAGGCGGAGGCAAAGCAACGTACCGCACCACTCACGAAGCGTATGGACGCAATCAGTAGTGAGCTGCTCCGCCGGATGCAGGACGAAGGCGTAACCAACTACTCGACGGACTTCGGACGGATGACCCGGAAGACACACCAGGACTACTCCATACAGGATATTGAGGCGTTCTCTTCCTACGTCATCGAGAAGAAGGACTTGTCTTTCTTTGGGAAGACACTCAGTAAGCCAGCCGTACAGGCTTACATTAAGCAGTACGAAAAGCTGCCAGCTGGTGTGGCAGCATACACCAGATACTCTGTAGCGTTTACGAAAAAGTGAGGAATGTATGAGCAATATTATCCCGTTTGAATCTGCCAATCTTCCGGCGCACCTGCAGGATACGCAGGGCGTTGATAAAGCCTGGGATGAAGTTGGCAGCGGTGGTTTTCCGCGACTGAAAATGAAGGGCATGACGCTGGAAGCCAGCATTAATGGCAGCGTCGTCGCCGCAACAGAGCCAGGCCATCCGGTTCGTGTCGTACTGCTTAAGCCGTCAAAGCTGGGCCGTACTTTCTACGAAGGCCAGTATGAGGAGGGCAGCAAAGACCTGCCGACCTGCTACTCACTGGATAACGTAGCGCCAGCGCCGGACGCACAGAAGCCACAGTGCTCCACCTGTGCGCTGTGCCCGATGAACGTGAAGGGTTCTGGCGCGGTGAAAGACACCAAAGCCTGTCGTTACCGTCAAACGCTGGCAGTGTGGATCCCGGGTGACGCGACCGACGAGATGATTTTCCAGGTCAACTTACCAGCGACTTCCATCTTCCCGGATGAAGAAAACAAGCAGGGCTTTATGCCCCTACAGCGTTACGTTCGTAAACTGAAAGCAGCACGAATCGACCCGTCGAAAATCTGGACTGACCTGGTGGTCGATGGTTACGCAGACCCGAAACGTATCCTGTTGAAGCCGGTGGGCTATATCGAAGACCCGCAGGACTATGAGCTGGTTAAGCAGCACCTGGCATCGCCGGAGCTGGAACGTATCCTGAACACCGGTCCGCTGGATGGTGAGCAGGTAGCTGCCGGGGAGTTTGGCGAGATGCCGGATCACCTGAAACCGCAGGCGGCGCATAAGCCAGTTGTGCCGCAGGGTTCTCAGGATACGGTGAACCCGTTCACGGGCGAGATTATTTATACCGACGATCCTGTGTCAGATAACGTTGACACCTACTGGAAAGATGAAGAGACAGGTGAAGTCGTTAAGCTGGTAGCTGGCACTAACCTCCCGGTCGAATATCCGGGCATCGTTGAGGTGGAGCAGGCTACTTACGACGCTTACCTGGCGGAGCTGGCGGCGAAGCGTGAAGCCGAGGAGCGTGCCCGTCGTGAAGCGGAAGAACGTGCCCGTCTGACGGCAGAGCAGACCGCCGCAGCAGGTCGCAGCCGTAGCCGCAATCGTGGCACAGCACAACCGGAAACGCCTGCAGCTGAACAGCCTGCCGCTACTGGCCGTCGTAGTCGTGGTGCTGCTACGCAGACTGTACAGCAGGAAGTACAGCAGCCTGCTCCGGCAGCGACTGGTGGTCGTCGCCGTGCAGCGGCAGCGGTACAGAATGAACAAACCGTACAGACCGAACAGCCTGTACAGGAGCAGCCAGCTGCGACCACTACCGGCACGAGCCGTCGTCGCGCTGTAGCGGCTACCGCTGCAAACACTGCGGCTGACACCAATACCAGCACTGCGGAACCGACCAGCCGCCGTCGTTCTGGTGCAGTCGCCGCAGCTCAGGCAGCCGCAGCAGATGCGCCGGAAGATGAACAGCCTCGCGTAGTCAACGACGACGCAGGACTTGACCCGGCAATGGCCAGTGCCCTGGATGCGGCCTTAGGCAGCATGGACTAAAATCACTTTGCCCCGGCAAGTCCGGGGCTTTTTAATCGGAGAGAAGTCATGACCTTAGTTGAAATGTGCGAACGCGTTGACACGCTGGCGAAGAAACTCGGAATCAATCAGAAACAGTTGGGTATCCTCCTCCCGTCCATGTCGGCCAGTCAGATTGGTCGTATGGTGAACAAACATGCGGTAGACCCTAAGTTCGACGAGGCTCTAACATTTTGTATAGAAATTCTGGAGCTTATGGATGCACGCAACCTCTTGCCGATTTCACCAAAATCTAAGTATCCTGTTGTCTTCCGGCTCGCCGCTGACTACTTATTAATCGAACGTAAGTACCAGTATACGCGGGAAGAATTTTCCGAGGAGTACAAAGACGATTTCGATGAAACAGGAGAGCTGGATTTCTCTAACGACCCGGATATTTGCACTTTCAAAAGTATCAGCCACCTGGCGGCTAATACAGACTGAGGATTACTATGGATTTTCTGTCTGCAATTGTACCTGATGATGGTTACACTGTTTTTACAACTCTGGAAAAGAACCCAAACCCTAACGCCAAGAACCCGAAACGCTCGGTGTTCCACTGGCGGGATTTCCATGATGGCAGTGTACAGTCCTTCATCGACAAGTTCCGTACTGGCGACGTTGACCTGTACTACTCAATGGCGACGTTCCGCAGTAAGGGCGACGCGTATGAGGGCAGAACAGATAACAACGTTCACCTGCTGAAAGCACTCTGGCTGGATATTGACGCTGGCGCGGAGAAGTTCGCAAAGCACCCTAACGACACCTATCCTGACTTCAACACTGCGTGGAACGCCCTGCAGTCGTGGCTGGACGCAGCACAGATGTGGGAGCCGTCCTATATCGTCTCGTCGGGAGAGGGGCTGCATGTTTATTGGGCGCTGACCCGCCCGGTATCTCCTGATGTATGGCGCTCACTGAGCGCGGGGCTGCGTAAGCTGGCGCGGCAGCACGGGCTGAAACTGGATGCGGGTGTCTCCATGCGCATGTCCGGTATCCTTCGCGTGCCGGGCACTATCCACACTAAATCCGGTAACACAGTAAAAATCCTGTCCTCTGCTGGTGGGCTGTTTACTGTCGACGAACTCCGTGAGGCTATCCCGTTCGTGGACACCACGTCGGACACCAATACAGAGTTCGGTGCGCTGCCGGATCACCTGCGTGGCGATGACCACATCGACGAAGCGTGGGACTTAAACCAGCAGAAGTTCTCGATGCAGAAGCTGATGGACTTGTCCCTGGCTGGTAAAGGCTGTGAGCAGATGGCCCTCAGCTATGAAGACCAGCCGGGGACTTCCTACCCGCTGTGGCGCGGTACGCTGTCCATCGCAGCCACCTGTATCGACGGCGACGAGTGGATACACAAAATCTCTGACCAGCACCCTGGTTATTCCGCAGCGTATACGGAGAAAATCGCAGACGGTTGTCGCGGTATGCCGTACACCTGCGAACGCTGGCAGGAGCTTGACCCGACGCCGTGTGAGAACTGCCCCCTGCTGGGTAAGATTAAATCTCCGATCGTCCTCGGTCGCGTCATCGACGAGGCGACACCGGAGCAGATTATCCAGCTGGCCAACTCGCAGCCGCAGGCGCCGAAGCGCGAAGTTAAACCGGAGCAGGAAGCGAAGCTGACGCTTCTGGCGAGAGAGATTGCCGACACCACGGTGAAGCCCCTGGCGCTGCCGAAAGGCTACTCCTATTCCGTGGACGGCGGCCTCATTCACACGAAGAAGGACGGCGAGCAGAGCATCATCTATCGCTACCCGCTCCTGTTACTGAACCGTGTGTACTCGCCTGTGGATGGTGAGGCGCTGATCATGCAGGTGAATCTCCCGTATGACGAGCCGCGTATCTTCCAGATACCGTTGGCCGCTATGGTGAGTGACGACAAACTCAGGGCTGTATGCGCCGCTAACGGCGTGATGGCTACAACGAAAGAACAATGGGCGGAGATTATGAGTTTTCTGAGACGCGCGGCTGATCAGTCAATGGACCAGCGCCGCGCCGACCGTCAGCACCAGCACTACGGCTGGACTGATGATATGTCTGCCTTCGTTATCGGGAATACTGAATACGATACAGAGGGCAATGTACGACCGATGGTATTGCCGCAGGATGAAGGCCGACTGGATAAAGCCTTCCATGTATCACCTGAGGCAAACATCGGTGAGTTCCTGAAAGCTACCGACCTGATCGGTACGAAGGGACTGGAGCTGTCGCAGTTTATTATGGGCGTGGGCCTGTCTGCCCCGCTGTTCCAGCTAATGAACCTGCAGGGCTGTCTGGTGCACTGCTGGGCGCCTGACTCCGGTGTGGGTAAAACCACGACCACGCAGCTTGCTACGGCACTGTGGGGGCGTCCGGTCGTCTCCGGTGGTACGGGGCTTATGGCGCTGGAGCGGGATACTGCGACCGCGATGTATATAAAACTCGGTCAGCTTAACTCCATCGCTACCGTGGTGGATGAAATCACGAAGCGTCGCGGTGACGAGCTGTCCGATATGGTGTACGCCATTACCCAGGGTCGTGATAAAGACCGTGGTCAGGCACAGGCGAACAAGCTGCGTGATAACCAGGGCAACTGGTCTATGGCTATCATGTCCACAGGGAACCTGTCTGTTACCCAACAGCTGATTAACATGGACGCCCTGTCCGAAGCTCTGAACGCCCGTGTTATCGAGCTGAACTTCTCCGGTACTAAGTCCCTGTGGGGGCCGAACATGGAGAACAAAGCGATGGTGGAAACAACGTTCCACTCAGCTGTTACCACTCATGCCGGTACAGTAGGGCGCGACTTCATCCGTCATGTCCTGACTAACCAGATGGCTATCCGCCAGATGTTCTATGAACTGGAGCAAGAGTGCAGCCAGTATTTCGGGTTCAGCCAGAAGGAACGTTTCTGGAACAATACCGTCTGCTGCGCACTGCTGGCCATTAAGCTGGGTAATGACCTGGGTTATTGGGACTACGACGTTGAAGCTATCAAAGCGAAGCTCCGTGCTGTCCTGTGTGGCACTCGTGAGAAAGTTGAAAACAGCCGTGTCGACGGCGAGACGCTGCTGTCCATGTTCATGGCCTCGACCGTACAGAACCGTATCACTGTCACCAGCGCGAATAATACAGTGCCTGGCGGGGCGTTGCCTAACGGCGAGCTTGGTATACGTGAGGAGACGGATACCGGTACGTTGCGTATCACTGACAGCTTCCTGCGTAAGTGGTGTGAGGCGAACGGCAAGTCTGTTGACCAGTTCTATGATCAGCTGCGTACGCTCGGCGGTACGACAACCCGCGATAACCTCATGCGCGGCATATCCGCGATGGCAAGCCGCGTTACTGAACTGGTGTGGGTTGTCCGACTTAAAGAAGGAGAGAGTGAAGATGCCTAAGAAAAATTTAGTCCCCGGCGTTGATGACGGGGCAAAGAAGCCAACCAAAACCTCCCGTGCTAAACAAGCGACGCTGCCGAGAGGCAGCGACCTTCGTCCGCGTACGGCCCCGGAACCCGCGCCTGTGCGTGGGATTCACCCCGAGTTACTGGAGAAGTACGATCTGGAGCAGAACCCCTCCGACACGGATGTGCTCGGTAACGAGGTGCACCAGCAGGTAGAGCACGCCATCGCGGGGCAGATGAATCGTGAGGTGGTCGCCCAAGTACTGCGTGAGATGGGTATGCTCCCGCAGCCACATCCGGCGGTGGACCATACGGACGTCACCGTCCAGATACCGTCTTCACCGACTGCGTTACGCACCGAAGCACCGGTCATGCCGCCGCTGGTTTCGCAGGGTCTGGTTAACGTGCTGATGCAGGTGCGCCAGATACCGACACCGCTGGTGGAGGCCAAACTGGATGACCTGACTGGTATCCTCAAACTGCGCGAGAGTGCCGCTACCGTGGAGGCGCGTCAGCGATATACGCTGATGGCGTGTGTTCAGATTGTCCAGGACTTCGAGCAGCTATGGGCTACGCCAACAGCACTACAGATGTAAGCATCCGTAACTGCTGGCGAACGCCGGAGTGGTTCTTCCGGTACTTTGATGCCCGGTACAATTTCTCTGCGGACGTTGCGGCTTCCGCAGAGAACGCTCTGGTTCCACGCTTCTTCACCGAGGCTGAGAACGCACTGGACGGCTTCTGGGGCGATGTTGGTGGAACCGTGTGGTGTAACCCTCCCTATGACGATATATCGCCGTGGGTGTGGGGAGCGGAGCAATCTGCACGGGCCGGGACGGGTACGCTGATGCTCGTCCCTGCGGACCCTGGGGTTGGCTGGTTTCAGGAAAGTCTGGAGTCAGTGCACAGGGTTATCTGGATAACGGAGGGACGTATCCGGTTCCTCCATCCAGATACGGGGGAGCCTGAGAACGGCAACATGAAAGGCAGTGTACTTCTGGAGTGGCAACCAGGCAGACGCCTCGGTATCCAGACTGAATATATTCCCCTCTCGTTCATCGAGAAGCAGGCACGACTTTTAAAGGATAGACAATGAGTTTAGTGGTTTATTATGACGGTTGGCTTGCGGGTGACAGCGTTCTGATGTTAGGCGAGTCACAACTGCGTGGGCCGAAAGTATTCCCGTACCGCACGGCTACTGGAGAAATGGGTTTGTTCGGTACGGTGGGGAATCTGTCAGCGGCACACGACCTGATGAAAGCCTATATCCAGGGTGGCGAAGAGGCGTACCGCAAAGAGCTGTTGCGTCTTAGTGAGATTAATGAAGACCTGTGGTGCGAAATGTTGATCGTGCCGAAGGACGCTCACTATATGCTGCTCGCTGGTGCGCACGAGTCACTGTTCCGCGTTCCAGTACAGGATGTGGCTATCGGATTCAGTACCGCAGTGAATCACGCTATGTCTATGATGAAGGACAAGGCGACTGATGTGGCAGGACTAACAGCACTGTCCGTCGTACAACGCGTGATCCACATGCAAGAGTACGCCAATGACAAGTATGTCTGCGGCCCCGTAGAGTACTATAGTATAAGGGAGGTATCTCAGAAGATGCTGACGGTGATGAAAGACGACCCGATTAACGGTCAGTTCATTATCTAAAAAGTGCCCCGGTTTTTGCCGGGGCCAATGTACTGGTGGTTATAGTGCGGAGGTATTCTCAGCCGGATACACACGGCGGTCAAGCTCAATGTGAGGCCCGTCTTTCAGGGTCTTCCAGTCACCACCCCACACGATAGCCATTCCCAGCTTCTTCGCCGTCGCTTTGAATACGTCAGCCACCTGGCGCTAATACACGAAATCCCACGTCACTTTCCCATGAACATACACAACGAAATCAATCGCATGTCCTGTAAGGTGACGGGAGTTAGCGGTCTGGCTCTTACGCTGTTCGATAAGCTCCTTCTGTCGTTCTGGTGTCCGAAGCCCCTCGGTAATCCCGAAGTCCAGCGGACTCACAGCCAGCACCTCCCGTGCCAGCCGAACCAGGTCGGGATGAACCCCTTCCAGGTTTCGCTCACTTCTCTTACTAAACCGGTACATCACTCTTCTCCTTACATTCGTCCAGTTCGCGTTGAAGTTTAATGTTGTCTTCTATCAGGTTCCGGCGTTCGTCAGTAAGTTTGGCTACAATATCGCGTAGCTCATTAACCTGCTGCGTCAGTTTTTCCACCTGACTGTTTAGCATTTCCACAACCTGACGGGTAGCCGCCAGGTTAGTGGTCATCGTCTCCGTAGAGGCGCTGTCCTGCTGCATCGACAGGTACATTTTCCGGGCGTAATAAAACATCCCGACAAGCGCGGCGACGACAGAGCCGCCGCCAAAGATGGGGTTCCCCATCAACGCCTTAAGTAGCTCGTTTTCCATATTCCCCCTCTTTCTGTAGGTTACGTGCTACCAGCAAAATGCAGGCGAGAACCACCACCACAGATCCTGCCATCGCTTCGGGGAACATACCAGTCCTGACCCACATCGCGTATGCGGGAGCCACCGCTGTGTAGATAACGAAGGCACTAACAAGTACAGAGGTCACGATGCGTGTCCACCGTATACACGGGAGAATATGACAGCACAGCACCTGATAGAGACTAAGCGCGTTCATAGCTATCGCCCACCCTGCTGTCGGGAACCAGCCGAGGAAAATCCAGTCCGCCACATCGGCGTTACTTTCTATCGGCGGAACCCATACAGGCAGGAACCAGATAACTGTATAGAGAAAGACGCAGACGGCTGGCGTCAACGTCTCCCCTTCAAACAGCCACGTCAGGAATTTAAATACCCCACGTCTTAGCATAGCCACACCCCAACTCCAGTGAATATGACTCCCCATAGAATACCGCGCCAGAACGCACAGCAGGGGCAGGCATAGCCTGACCCCACGAGGAACGAGAAGGCGACACCAAACGGGCTTTTCCACCCGCAAAGGATTCGCTTTAACAGAGGTACGTTATCAGTTTCCACCAATCACTCCTGTTATCTCCTGCAGTGCCCCACCAGTAAGCTCGTTGGACAACTGCTGGTATTTACGCAGACGTTCCAGGTTAAGCTCGATGGCGGCTTCGTCACCGTTACGGTATGCCGCCTGCAGCATCCCCTGAATCTGTGACCGTTTATAGCCGTCGATAAGGATACCACGACGTTCTTTCTCCAGTTGCTCGGCAATTTTAGTTACCGGGTCTTGATCACCAGCCAGTACGTTCCAGGAACCGGTGGCCTCCAGACCCTCACTACGCTTCGCAGAGCTATGTTGCATGAGCACATTCTGGTACTCGTCGCGGACGGCATAATCGTCCGTGCGTCCAGCATAGTTTGCCGTGATGTAGCCCAGCACCGGGTTGTCCGTCAGCCCCTGTTTAGTCGCAGGCGGCTGGACAGCGTTACGCACCAGCGAGTACATACCACCCACGTACCCCTGTAGCAAGGCATCCATTCGTGCAGGAGATACGTCGACACCGAACATGTTGTACAGACCGTTAGCAGTGTCCTTGAGGAACTGCGGCGTGGTCAGTTTGCCGCGCTCACGGTCAGCCGGGTTGTCAATTTTATGACCCATGTCATCGACCGGATACGGGTTGTCCACGTCCGTGCCGAACTCTGTCGTTCCCATCGTCGCCGTGATGATCGGCTGGGCTACGGTCGGGAACAGCATACGGGCCATGCTGTAAGAGACGTCCTCCCCTCCAGCTGGCTGTACCGGGATAAGCATTGCACTGGCAGATTTCAGGAAGCTGGTAAACGCCTCCTCCGCACTCAGCTTACCGCGCCCCCACAGCCAGATATTCTGCAGGGCCATGACGAACGGTCGGGCTTCATACGCCAGCGGGACAGAGAAGCCACCATCTGCACCGCCGAACACCAGTGCTGTCTCACGCGTCTTACTACGGGCGAACTTAGAGCCACCATCAAAGTCCCGGTCTTCTGGGTCATTGACCGCGTTCTCCGCAGTAAGTGCCCCGAGCGCGGCCAGGGCCACCAGCCCGTAACGACCGCCGGTGGTCGCCATAACCGAAGCCACCAGAGGCGCAGACTGCATACCCGCGTTCCAGAAGGCGAACCATGCCGGGAGAACTGTACCTGACCCACGACGGGAGAAGTTACCCGTAATCTCGCGGGAACCCTGTGCCGCACGCTGGACAAGCGCGTCGTTACGCTGTGCCCAGGTTTTCAACTGGTCTTTCGTCATGCTTCGCAGGTCTGCCCCGCTGGCATACTCCAGATAGTTGACGAACGCAGAGTAGCGGAACGCCTCGTCGGTGGAGTGCACGAGGTTAACGAACTTATCGTGTGCTGACAGCAGTGCTGCTGGCGTTCCCTTCACGCCTTTATCCCGGAGTATCTCCACAGGTGACGCGTGGTTCAGGACGTTAAGGGACTTATGCGCTGCCTCCAGACCGTAGAAGGAACCGGCGTTGATGCCGCCGCCGGCCTCCGCGAACAACTGCCGTAGTGGATCGTCGGTATATCCGTCCATACGCTCTTTGGCAATCTTAGGCATTAACTGCGCCGCTTCACGTACAGACTTCATGGCCAGCGCGTAATGCGTCTGTGCGTCCATACTCTGGTCGAACGCACCGGAGAAGTTCAGCAGCGTCATGACCGTATCCCACGCTGGCGTCGTTACCAGGAATTTCGGGTTATACGCCGTCATGGTCGACGCCATCATCCCGGTGGCCGCACGCATAAGGTTAAGCACAGGACCAACCTCCGGTGCTTTAATTGCCCGGAGAATAGCCTTGCCCTCCAGCGTATCGGACTTGACGTGGATACGGGCTTTCTTGTCGCCCAGGAATACCCACACGGCGTCCTTGTCGTTCCACGGCTGGTCACTCATACCGACAACATCATCCTGTGTGTTGTAACGCGGCGTGACTGTATCGAGGGTGAAGTAATCCCCCAGGCCGATTTGGTTAATCGTCTGGTACAAATCTCGTAGCTGCTCGTTACGGTAGACCATACCCCAGCGACGCTGCATCTGTACCATCATAGACACCAGCGGGTCTTCCGCCTTCGTGGTACGACCCTGCAGACGCTTGTGCGATACATACCCCTCCGTACCCGGAGACAGCAGCGGGACGTAATAGTAGGCACGGGAGAGTTTGGCAAACCCAGCCTCGTCAATGAGTCCCGCACGTAATTCCGCCTCCAGCAGCTTCTGGTTCATCTGACGCATCGGCTCCAGGATGGACTCATACATGGCCACGCGGGACTCGCCTATTTTGGCCAGCAGCTCGTTCGCCCCGTGCACGCCCTTATACGTCCTGCCGTCAGCCTGGTACTCGAACGCTGACAGGTCTTCTGTCGTCCGCAGGGGAACACCGGCGATGATGCGCTCCTTGTACATGGAGTTCAGCTCCAGTGTACGACGGGCGTAGACGTAGTGACTGAACTCGTCCAGGTTCACACCGTTCTCCCGCAGCGCCTTACGCATACTGGCTGTGATTTGCTCGAGTACTGCGCCCGGACGACCGACGACGCTACGCGCTTTGTTCTCGCGTGCGACCGCATCCTCGTACAGACTGGACTCCAGACCGTTACGGTTAGCGATGGCGTCAATCAGTTTGAACGGTGACAGGCGATCCACGTTCACGCTGTACAGATAGCCTGCCAGTGTCTCCAGTTTGTTTGCCGCCCACGTCGCCATATCCTGTACCGCCGGATTGGTACGTTCACCGATCAGGTTAAGGAGACGGTCGCGGTACTCCATATACGCCGGATTGAGGCGGTCGACGTCCGTAGTCATCGCAGAGTTCACAGCCACCGGACTGTCGCTCTCGTGCTGCGGCTTCACCTGATAAGTGTCCAGCGCCCAGGCCGTCGCTTCCTCTGACGAGTCGAAGTCTTTCACTGTGCCGTCGTTCATCGTAACGCGCCAGATACCGGAGTCGTTCTGGACGATACGGCCCAGCGGTAACTTACCGTCGCTACCGTCCCGGTTCTTCACGTCCTTAAGCAGCTCCGCGCTGATCATGATGCGGCTCTTTCCGGTGATGCCGAAGTTGTTCACCGTACCGGAGGGCTTCGTCACCAGCTCGGCCTTACCGGTAATGATGTGCGTCAGGCCGATAACGTCAGTGAGCGTGCTCGTATCTTTCGGAGCCATACCCAGGAAGCGACGCACGGAGTCCACCATACGGGAGAAGAACCACCGCTGGTGCTGCTTCGCCGCTGTCCCTGTACGGTTGACGGCCAGCCATGCCTGTAGCTGTGGGTTAGAGAACGTCTCCGCGATAAACTCTGTCAAATCCTGTTTCGCGTGAATCAGGTCTGCCGGAGTATCAGGCCGTCGACTGAACTCGTAGAAAATCTGACGTAGTGTGGTCAGTGCCTCTACCTGGTATTCGTTCAGCACCCGCTCCGGGTGGTTAACCGCGTCCTCGATAACGTGGTGCGTCGCCTCGTGCAGCAGGTAATACGGCTTATCGGCTACGTCCTCGTTAATCAGGATGCGTTTCAGTTCCGGGATATACACCGCTTCGCGCTGGATACCTTTCGGATCAGTAATCGGGCCTGAATGCAGCACAACGTCCGCGCCAGGGAACGCCTTCATGATAGTGACGAGCTGTTGAACCATCGGTAACGTCTCGCCGTTCTCGCCTTTTACCGCACGTAGTGCCCCAATAACATCACCGTTTTTCAGGTGTGCGAGCATGGCAGGGTTACTGTCGTAGACCGGCCCCCTGCCTTCAACCTTTCCCGACGGACGCATCGCCAGTGCGTCGGCATCTTTGATTGCCTGGATGTTAGCGGCTGCCGTATTGTACGCCTCCGGGAATGCCATACGGTATGCGTCAATGAGGTCTTGTAACGCCTCGCGATGCTCGGCCAGTACGCCACGTTTCGTGCTCCGCGCCTCGTCCATCGTCTCAAGCAGCAGGCTGATCATGTTCTCTGGCGTAATCGCGTCCGGCAATTTAGGTACAAAACGACGACGCTCCGGGACAATAGCCCCGACGTTAAGCGGGTCACGTACTCCCGGATTATTGGCCAGTACCTGTGCCCACTGCTGTACACGTGGGTTAGCCACAGTAGCCGCTGTTGGTCGCATCGAGGCGAACTGCTCCACCCACTGACGGCGATTACCACCACGCGCCAGCTCCGGCGCTACCAGCGGGTTCACTGGTACGTCCGCAGCCGCCTGCGATAATGACTGTGCCAGTGGGTTATTGTTCGCTGCCTCCGGGCTTGACGCCAGCGGATTCCGCGAAGCGAGCACCCACTCCTCCGGTAAAGTCTTCTCCGCACGGAACGTCTGCCCCTGACGAGGGCCGAGGTCTTCCGGTGTCTGCAGGGCGGCCATAACCATATCCACGTCATCCAGGACGACCGGCTGACTCTCCGAGTTAAGTCGCTGGATAGTACTGCGGTATGTCTCCGGTGCAGACAGCCGCAGGGACTCCGGTGTCACATTTTCCTGCTTACCTTTGTATGCCTCACGCAGCAGTGACTCCGCCTCGGCACGGTGCGCCTGCGCCTGCTGGCGTAATTGTGCGGCGAACTGATCCGCGTTGGAGAACATGGATGCCTCAGCATCGACAGCCTGACGTTCTTTAATGTCGGCCAGGTAGTCCAGCTCTGCGGCACGGCGACCAACATCACCGGATGAAGAATCACGCTCCAGTTCCTTCGCCTGAATAGCGCGTTCGCGTGCTTCCTCACTACGCTGGGCGATACTGTCCCACTGACGGTAAACGTCGAGGCTGGGGTCGCCTGGCGGTGTGTGCTGGAACAGCAGGTCACGATAGCGTTCTTTAACACGCATGTCCTGCCGTGCGGCTTTAATCTGTGCTGACGCCTGCTGACGCTCTTTGTCCGTCAGGGTATTGTCACGCACGCGAGCCTGTAAATCTGCCAGGCGTTTCTGCGCCAGCGCAAACTGACGGTTCGCACTATATAAGTTGCCACCCCATGCCTCTGGTGTAACGCGCTGATACTCCAGCTGGACAACCACGTCCAGTGGATTCTGTGCTGGTGTCGCACTATCCGGTGACGGTAGTTTCAGTGTCGGGTCTTCACCGAGAACATCGACGAGCACCTGTAACGGGTCAGCGCCCTCGTCTTCCGGGATAATATCTACCGTCTCTGATTCTGGTGAACGGGTATCAGTTTCCCCTGGCGTGTTCTTCACTACCGTGTCGTCTTCGGTTACAGGAGCCACATCGCCTGTGTCCGCAGCACGATTAGTAATCGCATCCATCACGGGGTTGTAATCTCGGATGGTCTTGTACTGTTCTTCCAGTTGGGCGATCTGACTGGCGTACTTTTCCTTCGTCGCCTTGCGTGACGCACGCTTCTGCAGGGTTTCCAGCGCCTTTTTCTTCGCCTCGTAATCCTGGGTAAGCGCGGCGTTTATTCCCACCTCCTCGTCACGCTTCGCCTGTAAGGCTTCCGCACTTAATTCTTCGAGGTTGTTTGCGATTTCGTCTTTCTGCTGTCGATGCGCATCGAGGTTGCCTTTCGCAGCGCGGGTGGCCTGACCTTTCGCACGCATAGACGCATACGCCCCGGACGTACCGCCAGTCACCACCGATATAGTAGACGCCTGTCCAATAGACTTAGCCACCTCGTCCCAATCCACACGGTTAGGATCGAAGTTACCGTCTTTGTCGTAGCCTGTAGCCAGTGCAGTATCCAGCGCAGCTGCAGGAGAATTTGTTGCAGCCTCAATCGCTGTAGATCCGAATGCCGTGCGTAGCGCACCTTTCGTCGCATCTAAGGTTTTAGCCTTACCGACATTAAGCAGCAGGCTCTCCGGGCTGACACCGAACTTAGCGCCTAGCGCCGTCAACCCTGTATTCAACAACGTACTGCCAGCGACCATCGCACGCTGCGAACCGGACAGGTCAAAGTCGTCTTTACCGTCACGGCCTGCGCCAAGTAATTGCGCTGTATGCCCACCGCCTGCCAAACCGCCACCTACAGCGAACGAAGCCAGATCGCGTTTGGCTGACGCCTCTACGGCCTCTTTGCCTATGACCTTAGCCAGACCTTTCGCACCTGCTTTTGCCACAGTAGCATAATCCAGCGTAGGCCCGACAATGACCGCGTTACTGGATGCAGTATCGAACGGGTTCGATGCCAACGTGGACAGGGCATCAAAGTAACGGCCCTGATCCCACAATTCACCGAGACGTTTGTTATAGTCCTGCTGATCCTGCGAGGCGACCTTCCGCGCCTGTTCATCCAGGGAGTGTGCACCACGCGCCATGCGACGCGTCCACTCAGTGTCGATTGCCGCGTTAAGCAGACCTGCACCCGCACTAGCTGTCCCTGTCAACATCTGCGCAATGGTGGACATTACGTCACTGGTCAGGCTGGTATCCAGTTTCTTCTTACCGGCTGTAGCATTCTTGTTTTCAATAAGCGACCCGTTAAGTTTACTGGCCAGTTCCGCCAGGTCTCCTTCTGCATAGCCGCCAGGATAACGGGAGTTAACCTCTTCGAAGGCTTTCTTGAACAGCTCCATCTGCCCGTCTTGTGACAGGTTC
>Ga0079226_10000832_pt1 | contig 22717 bp, 18 predicted proteins | sample Poulit2014_FD_76345 | JGI IMG/M metagenome (GOLD analysis project Ga0079226, IMG submission 76345) | Agricultural soil microbial communities from Georgia to study Nitrogen management - Poultry litter 2014 | ecosystem: Environmental > Terrestrial > Soil > Agricultural land | place: USA: Georgia...
AGATACGCTGCGGCAGTTGTAAGTGGTATTTTATTTATTGTTTTTGGACTTTTAGCTTCTTTTGTTGTGCCACTTATTATTGCGATGCCAAGTGTTGTTATTACTGTTATTGCAGGCTTAGCTATGATAGGCGTTTTACTTAATTCACTTAAAACGGGGTTTTCTAGTAACCAATTTCAAATGGGCGCTTTTTTTGCATTAATCATCGGCATGTCAGGTATTGATTTTTTCGGAATTAGTGCGCCTTTATGGGCGATTATAGGAAGTTTGCTAGTTTCTTTATTAGTCGAAAAAGAACATTTTAAAATATGATTTAAAGCAGATGATTGACTATTTCGATAGCGCCGTCTGGAGTTAGATAGTGAAACGAGATAAAAAAGTACATTCTGAAGAAAACAGATTTTAGTTCTGTTATACTAAAACACGTTATTGATATAATATATATCTATAAAAGACTTTATCATACCTGATTTGATATATGAGTTTTCTGAAAAGTATTATTCAAGGAGGAAAACATATGAAAGAAAAAAGAAACGACCCGTGTGCTTGCGGGAGTGGGAAAAAACACAAAAAGTGTTGCGGGAAGGATAATGTGCTTGCCTTTAATCCTTCCATCTATACAAATGAATTAGACCGATTAAATCAGCAGTTAATTGATTTTGCATTCCAAAATTTTGAAAAAGAATTAACCGATGTTTTACATCATTTTTCGTCCGATGAAATAAATCATTATGAGGAAAAAGAGGCAGAGATATATGCGGAACTTATTCTTGCATGGGCTCTCTTCACTGTTCCGCTACAAGATGATAAAACAGCATTTGAAATGTTTTATAAACAAGCAAAAAATACAATTAAGTATCCTGCAGTAAAACAAATGTTTGCTAAGTGGGGAGAAGCACATCCGGCTGTGTTTGAAATATTCCCGACTGAAAAAAATGTGAGACTCATTGATATTGCAACAAATGAAACGTTTTATACTTCCTTGGACGCAGAGATGGGATATGAACTAGGGAATTTAGCAATAGGGTGTCTGATACCTTATACAGAAACACATGAGTTTTTCATGTTGATGATCCAACTTCCAGAAGAATTCGAAGATAAAATGATCGATTTAATAGAAGAAAAAACACAAGACGGCTTAACTATTAAAGAAGTTTACCCTCAATTTATCGAGGGAATGCTTCAATTAGGAAATGAATCGATATTAGAGTGGGACCATATCACTCATGAAATCGTAGCGACCCTATTTGAAAATCATGCGATAAAAAAAGGATACGAAGAGAAGTTCGTTCAGATAGCAATTGAATTTTGGAATGATTATTGTGGAATGAATGCCCCAATTATTCGAAAGTATGAGAGTCATGCTGCTGCACTTGATTACTTTATGCAAGCCGATTTGAAGTTATCTATCAGTTTCACTCAGTCACAATTGGCTAAAGAATACGGAACGAGTGCTGGCACAATATCTAATCATTACCGGAAACTGTCTCAAGATTTTGATCTGCTTATGCTTGAAGATGAGCCAGCACCTGCCGCACCTATTTCTTTTGATATGGATAAAGAATTGCGTGATCTTATGCGTTTAATCGAGGGGCAAGAGTTTGAATCGGAAGAAGAGATGAATGATTTTATGGAAGGAATCACGAATTTAGATGAAATCCCATCATCTGAAAGCCCTCGCGATATTGCTCAAGACATACTGTCTGATGCACGTGAAACAAGTGGTGCTGCTAGAGAACGGCTGATTAATAACGCATTAGATATCTATCCACTTAGTTCTGATGCCTATTTGTTACTAGCTGAGGACGAACGTAACCTCAATAAACGTAGGAAGTTATTAGAAAAAGCAGTTGATGTAGGTGAGAAAGATTTAGGTGAGGCATTTTTTGTAGAAAATAAAGGAGATTTTTGGGGGTTAATTGAAACGCGTCCCTTTATGCGAGCAAAAGCGATGTATGCGACATATCTCGAAAATCTTGGTTATGTCGAAGAGGCAACGGTTGTTTATAAGGAATTGCTCGCACTCAATCCAAACGATAATCAAGGAATCCGCTATTTATTATTAACGCTTTATCTCAACCTTGAAAAGTATGCAGAAGTTTGGGCGCTAATAGAAGAGTATGATGAAGCTACAGCTGTCTTTATGTTTAGTGAAGCACTTCTTCATTATAAACAGCACGGGATAACGAAAGAAGGATTAAATTTGTTAAAAGAAGCGACAACAAGTAATCCGTTTGTAGCAGATTACTTACTCGGTCGCAAAAAGATTCCTAGTGAACGTACTGATTATATCGGTATGGGTGATGAAACAGAAGCAATTGCATATGCCCAAGAAAATATTTATTTATGGAAAGATGCAGAGGAGTTTTTGAAAAAGTTATGAAAAACTTTGTTATCAAATAGAAAGCTAGAGAGTTGTTTAGGAATAGGAGTCACAATAAAGTGTATACCAAAAAGCCAATTTTCCTGTGTTTAGGATGAATTGGCTTTTTTTTGTGTTCTTGCATTTCAGTAAGACAGTTTAAATAAAACATTAATTTTTGAGCCTATAATGATAACTTACCCGAAAATCGTAATGAAAAAACTCTATAATCAAGGTCATTATATAAAAAAGCTGAGGATAGAATAAACAATATTATTATAATTAAATTTAAAAAGAATGATTATGTCACAGTTTGAGAAAGGACTTTCCTAAAAACACCGATTACCATCGTTAAATTAATTGACAAATCGTTAATATACTATTATATTTGAAATATTAAAGGAAAGTACTTTCTTAAAAACCGAGGAGGATTTAATTGAATAAACTTAATATTGGATTAATTGGAGCAGGAAGAATGGGAGCTTTTCATGGAGAAACAATAGCACATAGAATACCTGAAGCTAATTTGTATGCGGTTTCAGACCCGTTTCGGGAAGCTGCTTCTTCATTATTAGAAAAACTAAACGTAGATGCAAAAATCTATACTGATATAGACGATTTATTTAAAGACCCTAATGTAGATGCTGTAGTAAATGTCTCGCCAGCAAGAACTCATGCTTCAAATGTTTTGAAAGCGATTGAGCATAACAAAGCGATTTTTTGTGAAAAACCCATGGCTGTTACGCTTGAAGAAATTGCAGAAATTGAAAAATTATCGAAAGAAAAAAATGTACCTGTACAAATAGGGTTCAATCGTCGTTTTGAAAAAGGGTTCAAACAAGCTCACGAAGAAATTGTTGCTGGGAATATAGGAAGTCCGCAACTTCTAAAGTCAAATACAAGAGATCCGCAACTTAATAATGCAGAAAAAATACCAGAGTGGACTATTTTTATTGAAACATTAATTCATGATTTTGATACGTTAATGTATTTAAATCCAAATGCAAAACCTGTTGAAGTATATGCAAAAGCAGATGCGCTTATCAGACCAGATTTAAAAGAAAAAGGGTTGTTAGATACAGCTGTAGTAACTGTAACATTTGATAATGGATGTATTGCTGTTGCAGATGCAAATTTCCAGGCTGTTTATGGTTATGATGTACGGGCAGAAGTGTTTGGTTCAGAAGGAATGATTACATTAGGAGATTTAAATGCTTCAAGTATGAAAAAATTCAATCAGCATGGAGCTAATAATCAAACTGTTAGGTATGACCAAGATTTATTATTTGATGCGTATGTTGAAGAATTAAAAAGTTTTGTTCATTCTGTACAAACAAAAGAACAGCCTATAGTTTCAGTAAATGATGCAAAGTGGGCATTGACACTTGCTTTAGCAAGCATAGAATCAGTAAAAACAGAAAAGCCAGTAAAAATAAAAGATTTATAAAACAATAGTTCGAGGAGATATACAAATGATAAGAGAATACGGCTTATGCTTATGGACATTCGGTGATATAGAGATTGAAGAGAAATTAAAATATGCAAAAGAAATCGGTGTGGACGGGGTAGAAGTACAAGGGGATTTAACCACTGACCCATATGAATTAAAAGAATTACTTAAAAAATACAATTTAAAAACATTATCTGTTACCCCAGATAATGTGGATATTTCTAGCATAAATGAAAACGTTCGTAAAAATGCTGTGCAATATTTCTTAGATTTGTTAGAATGGGCTAAGCAATTAGGAGCAAATAGAATTTGTTTACATGGCGATGTCGGTAAAATAGTTGGAGTGAACTCTGACAATGATTGGTCGTTACTTGTACAAAGCACAAAGGAGATCATGCAAAAAGCTGAAGAAATAGATGTACCAGTAGTGTACGAAGTCCTTAATCGATACGAAAACCATCAAGTGATCACTGCTAAGGAAGCTAAAAAATTACTAGTTGATATTAAAAGTAATCACTTTTCCATTTTACTGGATGCTTACCATATGAATATTGAAGAAAGCTCTCCAACCCAAGCTTTGAAAGTTGCTGGTGAAGATTTAGGGGTCTATCATATTGCTGACTCGAACAGACAAGCGATTGGTTATGGCCATGCTGATTTAAAAAAGCAAGTAGATACTTTAAATGAAATCGGGTACAAAGGTCCAATCATTATGGAAATGGTTGCTGAAGGGCCAAATCCTTTCACCCCAATCAAAGATGGGAATTATTTAGAGACTATTAATGATTATTATCGAGTATCTTTACAAAAGCTAAAAGATTGGGAATCGACTACGTTATAAGTATACATAAGATTCCAACATATAATATTAATGCTACTTTCCATCATGTATAAACTGGTTTTGAATTTTTTAAAGATTGAGTTTTTAAATAATTTATGAGTGATTCTAATATTAGGGGGTTATTTCTAAATGAAACAAAATACAAGGTACATAATTATGTTAACCTCCATCGCAGCTTTGGGTGGATTGTTGTTTGGATATGATACAGCGGTTATTTCAGGAGCAGAGCAGTCTTTGCAAATTTACCTCATTGACAGTTTGGGTCTTGGTACATTCGCTCATGGTTTAACGGTATCAAGTGCATTAATCGGGTGTATAATTGGTGGCTTAATTAGTGGGGTTCTTTCTGACCGTATTGGGCGCAGAAATTCTCTTTTATTAGCTGCAGTATTTTTCTTTATATCTGCAGTATTATCAGCTTATCCAGAATTCATTTTTTTCACTAAAGATGAGCAAACATTCGGTTTATTCCTAGCGTTTAATTTTTACCGCATTATTGGAGGTATAGGTGTTGGATTGGCATCAGGATTAGGGCCATTATACATTAGTGAGACATCACCTGCGAATATGCGCGGAAAACTTGGAACTTTGAACAACTTAGCAATTATCTTTGGAATGTCTTTAGTTTATTTTGTTAACTGGAGAATCGCCGCTGGACAAGAAGTAAGTTGGATTAATGACATTGGATGGAGATACATGTTTGCTTCTGAAGCAATACCAGCCATTCTGTTTTTCGGTTTATTATTCCTTCTTCCAGAGACACCAAGATTATTAATAATGAAAAATAAAGATGAAGAAGCATTTAGAATATTAGAAAAAGTAAACGGTTCAAAGGAAAAAGCAAACGAAATTTTTCAAGAAGTTAAAGCAACTTTAAAAGAAAAAAAATCAACCCATCTATTTGCTTATGGTAAGTTAGTTATTATTGTAGGTATTTTATTGCCAGTGTTTCAGCAATTTGTAGGTATTAATGTTATTTTATATTATGCTCCTAGAATTTTTGCTGATATGGGTTATGATGTTAGCGGAGCTATGTTCCAAACTGTCATTATAGGGATAGTGAACTTTATATTTGTCTTTATTGCTTTATTACTTGTAGATAAAGTCGGACGTAGAATACTAATGTTAGTTGGTTCAGTAGGAATGGCTGTTGGAATGTTTGGAGTCGCTTTCATGTCTTCTGCTGAACAAATGGGTATAGGCGGATTAGTATTTATACTTATCTTTGTTGCCTTTTATAACTTGTCGTTCGGACCACTTATGTGGGTACTTGCTTCTGAGTTATTCCCTACTAGAATCAGAGGTCAAGTTATGGCTATTACAGTTTCTGTCAATTGGTTTAGTAATCTATTAATCTCTTCAACGTTCCCGTCTATGTTAGAGTTCAATTCGTCACTGACATACAGTTTTTATGGGGTATTCTGTTTACTTGCTATTCTATTCGTTTGGAAGCTAGTGACAGAAACAAAAGGAAAAACATTAGAAGAAATAGAATCATATTGGGAAACTAAAAAGAATGTTAAGGAAGATACTGCTAAAGGTGCATAATAATAAGTGGCTTGATACAAGAATAAAGCAATCCTCTTGTATTAAGCCCATTTTATATTCAATGATGAATTATGGCATAGTCATTATAATTATTGTAGAATTGGTTATAAGTAATCATATAATGAAAGTAGGCTAATGTTTATGCAAATAAAACGACCAACTATTTATGATGTAGCAAAAGCTGCAGGCGTATCCATTTCTACAGTATCAAAAGTAATGAATGACACAGGTAGTATAAGTAAACAAACAAAAACAAAAGTGAAAGAAACGATACAAGCATTGGATTACCATCCGATAGCTACATCAGCTGTAAAAAAAAGAATACAGACTATCGGTTTGCTTCTCCCATCTATCGCAGATCCCTTTTCCGCAGAAATCGCAAGAAAAATAGAAGACTATGGTAGAAAAAAGGGTTTTAGTCTCATTATTTGTAGCACAGATAATAATTTAAAAAAAGAAAGAGAGTATATTGATATACTAAAGAAAAAGTATGTAGATGGCATTATAATTGCAACTGGGTTGAAAAATAGTGAAGCTCAAAAGGAATTATTTAATCAGCAAATGCCAATTGTCTTACTTTCTAGAGAAATACCCTCTTTGGCAATGAATACTGTCTTAGTAAATGATTTTTTAGGAGCCTATGAGGCCACTTCATATTTGATTAAACTTGGGCATCGTAAAATAGCTATGATTACAGAAGACATCTATTTTTCAAATATACAATCGAGACTTGATGGCTACAAGCGAGCTTTATATGATGCGGGAATTACTTACGAAGAGAAATGGATATCTACTGGAAATGAAAGTTTTAATGATGCTGCGAATGCTGCAAGTTATCTGTTAGAAAATGAGAAAAGTTTAACTGCTATTTTCGCTTCAACAGAACCACTCGCTATTGGAGCAATGCAAGGTGTTAGACGACATAACCTTCAAATACCAGAAGACATATCTATCGTAGGATTCGATAATTCTATTCTTGCGCAGATGAGTTATCCTCCATTAACCACAGTTGCACAGCCTATAGACGAGATGGCTCAGAAAGTAATTGAGTTATTAGTAAACAGTTTAGAAAAAGAGAATGATGTTACACAAAGAGTTGTACTTGCACCAAAGTTAACTGTTCGTTCCTCTGCAAAAGAAATTGAGTTATAGAATTATAATCAATACAACTAATAAACAAGGATAGATAAGTTGAAATTCCCAATTAAATTATGGATATAATCATTTTTTTCATTTTTGTTCACTTGCAGCTGTCCCAGCAGTGGCAAATATGGTAGTTAATTTAACGATTGGGGCGACTGTAGCGAAGATATTTGAAAGAACAAGAAATAACCAGTAGTAACAATAAGTTTTATTTCGAACAAAAATCAAGAGTTTATACAAGCATTTATAATATCTAAAGTATGATACTTGAAAATAAGTTTCTAAATGTTTGGTATAATGAATAATAGATTATTATAACAAATAAAAAGGAGCGGATTTAAAAATGAAAAATATAGTAAATTGCGCTGTTATAGGAGTCGGTAAGTTAGGCGGAATCCATGCGAGAAACTTAGTCTATAAAGTACCAACAGCCAAACTCAAAACAGTTGTAGCTTCAAGAATGAGTAGTGCAGAGAAAACTGCTCGAGAACTCGGTGTAGAGAATTGGACCGATAATGTAAAAGAAGTATTAGAAGATGAAACGATTGATGCAGTTATCATTGCAACACCTTCTACTACACATGCAGATCTAATCATTCAAGCTTCTAAACATAACAAACAAATTTTCGTTGATAAACCAATTACAGAAACAATTGCAGAAGCTGAGGAAGTAATCAAAGAAATTAATCAATCTAAAGTTATTTGTCAAGTTGGATTTATGAGAAGGTTTGACCCAAGTTATGCAGATGCGAAAGAAAGAATTGATAGAGGAGATATAGGGGAACCGATTTATTATAAAGGCATAAGCAGGGATCCTGGGTCGCCTCCTGAAAAATTTATTAAAGATAGTGGTGGAATTTTTATTGATTATTGTATCCATGAATTCGATATATCTAGATACTTAATCGGTAGTGAAGTAAAAAGTGTTAAGTCTTCTGGAGGAATATTATTACATCCTTTTATGGAGAAATATAACGATGTTGACCAATCTATGTCGCTAGTAGAATTTGAGAATGGTGTAGCAGCTGATATTGAAGTTAGTAGGAATTCTCCTTATGGCATAGACGTAAGAGGAGAAATTATAGGAACTGAAGGAATGATTCATATTGGTTCTATACAAAGCGGAAGAAACAGGGTGATGACCAAGAATAAAACATATTATGAAAACCTTGATGATTTTCCGAATAAATTCAAAGATGCTTTCTTAATAGAAATAGAGCATTTTATTGATAGTGTCCGTAATAAAACGAAACCAATTGTAACTGAAGTAGATGGAAAAAAAGCATTAGAAATTTCAGAAGCAGCATTAAAGTCTTTCAATTTAAATAAGAAAATTTATTTATAAATTTAAAATAAAATAGAACGATAAAAAACTCCTTTAAACAGACGGAAGGTTTTTTATCGTTCTATTAATAATAATTAATCTAACAAGTTTACTTTAACAGATTGGCCTGAATCGAGTGATTCTTTTGCAGCTAAGGCAATTCTCTGAGCCATAATTCCATCCTTGAATGTAACAGCAGTATCATTATCATTTTTAATAGACTTTAAGAACTCTTCTACTTCTTTTATAAACGCGTCATTATATCTTTCTAAGAAAAAGTGTAAAGGTTTGTCTTCTACAACGCCCTCACTTGAAAGATGTTGTACTTTTGTTTCGGTTTCGTTTTGAACTTGTGCTGACCCTTTTGATCCAAAAGCTTCAAGACGTTGATCATAACCATAAACAGCCTCACGACTATTATCAATTACTCCAATAGCACCATTAGCAAACTTAAGTGTAACGATAGCTGTATCAATATCTCCTAATTTCCCTATTTCAGAATCAACTAATACATTTCCATTTGCGTACACTTCGACGACTTCTGAATCTGCGATATAACGAGCCATGTCAAAGTCATGGATTGTCATATCTATGAACATGCCACCAGAAGATTTAACGTAGTTTAAAGGAGGTGCTGCAGGATCGCGTGATGTTATTTTTAAGATATGTAAATCGCCAACTTTATCAGTTGAAACTAAATCTTTTACACGACTAAAATTACTATCAAATCGGCGATTAAAGCCTATTTGAAATTTAACTCCAGCTTTTTTAACAACTTCGTAAGCTTCTAAAGTATCTTCATCTGAGAGACTGATAGGTTTTTCACAAAAAATGTGCTTTCCGGCTTTTGCAGCAGCTTTAATAATAGTTGTGTGGGTATCAGTTGGTGTACAGATAAAAACAGCGTCAATCTCTGAATCATTTAAAATATCTTCATAATTTTTTGTGAGATTTTCAGCACCTGTTGCTTTAAACCATTCTTTCAAGTTATCTGGGTATTGGTCTGAAATCGTTTTAATTTTTACACCTGAAATATGTTTCAAATTATTAATATGGAGTTGACCAATATTCCCTGCACCAATGATGCCTAAAATCACTTCTTTGTTATTCATTATTATGATCCTCTTTTCTGTCAATCTAATTTTTTATGATTAGAGCGCTAATTGATTATATTGCTATTTAAAAATGTAGTCGTAAGTGATGAGTATATTTTAATGAAAGGGTGCTTATTCGTTTAATGTGTCAATACGAATACCATTCTCTTTAGCATAGGATTGATATTCTTCTGTTGGATTCAAATCAGTTATAATACAATGTATATCTTTTAATTTGCAATAAGTCATCAAGCCATAATGGTCAAACTTACTATGATCTATCAAAAGGAAATTTTTGCTAGCTTTTTCTATAATTATTTGTTTAAGTTTAGTTTCGTGAGGAGAAGAATTTGTTACTCCATTAGAAAAAGAAACTCCGGTGGATGCCATGAATGCTTTATTAACATTGTATGTTTGAAGTAAATCTATATTTTGATAATTAATAAATGAGTTTGTTTCTCGTTCTAATATCCCACCTGTTGAGATAACATTCAAATTAGGATAAGGAATAGAATTAACAATAAATTCGATATTATTAGTTAAAATTGTGAGTTTTTTTTCTTTAATATATTCAAACAATTCTAAAGTAGTTGTCCCAGAGTCAATAAATAAAATATCTCCATCAGCAATATACGTAGCGGCAAGCTCTCCTATTTTATTTTTAACGCTTTTGTTTTTTACTTGTCTATCTTGGAAAGATTCTAAAGGTTTCGCTTTTACAGCAACTCCTCCATAAACTTTTTTGAAATTGCCTTCATCAACGATTTCTTGTACATCTCGACGTATTGTATTTTTAGAAACGTCAAATTTTTTAACAAGTTCATCTAAAGAAGCAGATTGGTTTTTAGAAATGTAGTCTTGGATATATTTAATGCGCTTTGTTTTTATCATATAAGTACCCCCTTACTTACTACTCTGCATTTATTCATATATTACCAAAAAATCACCAAAAAATCATCAAAAGCAAACGGATACTTTGAAATTGTTTAACGAAAGTAAATTTAAAAATGCTTTTCTATTAAAAAGATTGACTCAAAGTACATTTAGTAATAAAATCATAAGAGATAATCAAAAGTTGTCCAATATTCATGGGTAACTTTATTAACTATATATTTTTTGGTTCATAAGAGAGCGTTAACAAGTTTAAGTTAATTAACTGAAAAATCATTATAATTAAAGAACGTAAATCAATTTTTTAGAAGGAGTGGAGGAAAAATGTTTAACGTGAAATGGGGAATAGCACCGATTGGTTGGAGAAATGACGATATACCAGAAATCGGTGCAGAAAATACATTGTGTCATATTCTTGGAGATGTTGCTTTTGCTGGTTTTGAAGGAACAGAAGTCGGTGGTTTTTTCCCAGAGCCAACTTTATTAAATAAAGAACTGGAATTGAGAAATCTACAGATTGCCGGAAAGTGGTTCAGTTCATTTATTATAGGTAATGGTATCGAACAAACAACGAAAGAATTTAGAGAGCATTGTCAGTATTTAAGTGAGGTTCATGCAAATGTTGCAGTTGTCTCAGAACAAACATATAGTATTCAGGGAAAAACAAATAACATTTTCACTGATAAACCTTATTTTACAGATGAAGAGTGGGATTTACTATGTGATGGATTGAACGAGTTAGGAAAAGTGGCTCAAGAGTATGGTCTGAAGCTTGTGTATCATCATCATATGGGAACGGTTGTGCAAACATTAGAAGAGGTTGACCGTTTAATGGATAATACAGATCCAAATTATGTACATTTATTATACGATACAGGTCATATCTACGTTTCTGATGAAAATTATATGGATTTGCTTAATAAACATATCGACAGAATAAAACATGTTCATTTCAAAGATGTCCGTAATGAGGTTAAAAAAACTTGTGAAACAGGCAAATCATTTTTAGATTCATTTTTAGCTGGAATGTTTACCGTGCCAGGAGATGGAGATATCGATTTTGTACCTGTATATAAGAAATTACAGGAAGTAGGCTATGAGGGTTGGATTGTCATAGAAGCTGAACAAGACCCAAGTATTGCTCATCCTCTTGAATATGCACTGAAAGCCAAAAAATACATTCAAGAAAACTTAACTGTATTAGATAATAAGTAAATTAAAGTTATTTTATAAGAATTATTAAAATTATAAATTAACTTCACTTAGGGAGTGAATAAATTATGGATATTAAAATAGGGATTGTTGGTTTAGGCAGAATGGGATTAAACCATGCTGAGAATGTATTCAAAAATGTTCCGGGGGCCACTCTACACGCCGCTTGTAGTCCGATAGAATCAGAGTTAGAAATGGCGAAAAGTGAACTAGGAGTTAAAGAAGTTTTTACAAGTTACGAAGACATGATAGAAAGCCCAAATCTTGATGGTGTCATTATCGTATCTCCATCTTCTCTTCACACAAGTCATATTCAACTCGCAATGGAAAAAGGCTTACATGTTTTTTGTGAAAAACCAATAGGTATAGAAATAGATGACATAAAAAAGACAGTTGAAGTGGTTAATAATCATCCTAAACAAGTATTTCAATTAGGGTTCATGCGTAGATATGATGAATCATACCGTTATGCAAAAGAGCTGATTGAAAATGGAGCAGTTGGTGAAATAACACTAATCCGTTGTTATGGAATCGATCCTAGCTCAGGCTTAGAAAGTTTTGTTAAATTCGCAGAGAATAGCAGTAGTGGTGGATTATTCGTAGATATGGCTATTCACGATATTGATTTAGTTCGCTGGTTTACTAATCAAGAAATCAAAAGAGTTTGGGCTATCGGTAAAAATGCGGCTTATCCAGAATTAGATAGATTTGGAGACTTAGAAACAGGCGCTGCTATGATGCAATTAGAAAATGAAACAATGGCATTATTAGTTGCAGGTAGAAACGCAACGCATGGCTACCATGTTGAAACTGAAATAATGGGCACAAAAGGCATGATTCGTGTAGCTCAAGAACCTGAAAAAAATCTTGTATCAGTTTTCAATGATAATGGCGTTGTAAGACCAACATCTCAGAACTTTCCTGAAAGATTCAAATTGGCATTTATCGAAGAAATGAAAGAGTTTGTTTCTTGCATAAAAGAGAATCGTCAACCAGAAGCTACTGCATTAGATGGCTTAATGGGCACAGTTGTCGCAGAAGCATGTGAGGAATCTTTAAAAACTGACGGAATAATAAACGTGTCATATTAATTTTAATATGACATCTTCAATGAAAGCGCTATACTAGATGTTTAATTTGAAATGAGGTAATTATTTGAATATATTTGTTGTATCTACATTTGTAATTATTATTGCTGTAGTCTGGTACTCTGCATGGAAAAGAAGTAGAGGAATAGATAACACGAGTTCATCAGGATTCTTTATGGGAGGTCATAGTCTACTAGGTATGTCGATTGCTGGTACGATTATCATGACTAACTTATCAACTGAACAACTTGTAGGTCAAAATGGACAAAGTTATGCTGCTGGTATGGAAGTTATGGCTTGGGAAGTAACTGCTGCAATAGCAATTGTCTTGCTTGCCTTAGTGTTTCTTCCTAAATATATGAAATATGGAATTAATACGATATCTGATTTTATTGAGATTCGTTACGACACGTTTACAAAAAGAGTTATTTCTTTATTATTTATGTTTACATATATTACTTCATTTTTACCTGTAGTATTATATTCTGGAGCGTTAGTTTTTAATAAATTGTTTAATCTTGATGAGATACTAGGTGTTGATCCTCTTGTAGCAGTTGGGCTTTGTGCTGCAGGAATAGGAATTGTCGGAATTCTTTATCTCTTAATGGGAGGGCTTTCTTTAAGTGCTTTCAGTGATACGATTTATGGTTTCGGGTTATTAATAGGTGGTGTGTTAGTATTAATTTTATCATTAATGTATTTGGGAGATGGAAATGCTTTAAATGGTATGAATGTTATCCGCGACAACACGCCAGAAAAGTTGAATGCATGGGGTGCGCTTGATTCAAACTATGTTCCGTGGCCTACGCTTATGTTAGGTATGCTCTTTAACAACCTTTATTTCTGGTGTGCGAACCAAATGATTGTACAAAAAGCTTTAGGTGGTAAAAACCTTAAAGAGAGTCAAAAAGGTACTTTATATGTAGCTTATTTCAAAATATTTGGAGCATTATTCTTAGTTTTACCAGGAATTATAGCATACAATGTTTTTGGCGATAATCTTGCTACACAAGATGATGCATATCCGCACTTGCTATCTGCAGTCTTGCCAGAGTGGGCTTATGGAATATTTGCAGCAATTATATTTGGTGCGATTTTAAGTTCTTTTGTTGGTTCACTAAACGCGACGGCAACATTATTCTCATTTGATTTTTATAAACCTATTTTTAATAAGTCTGCAACTGACAAGCAAGTTACGAGAATGGGTAAAACTGTCACTGTTGTAGTAGGTATGGTTTCGATTATTATTGCGCCTCTTATAGCATTTGCACCAACAGGACTTTATAATATTATCCAAGAATTTAATGGTTTATATAGTTTACCATTGCTAGCTATTATCTTATTTGGATTTTGGAGTAAATATGTGACAGCTCGAGCTGCAAAAATTACGTTTGTATTCCATATTGTAAGTTATATTTCTGTGCAATTCGTGTTACCAGAAGTTAATTATCTATACGTCTTTAGTGTTCTATTCTTATTAGATTGTTTAGTATTATGGTTAGCTAGTAGAATTAAACCATTAACTGAGCCATTTAAATTTGCTGATGGATTGAGTAAGGTTGATCTTACACCTTGGAGACACGTGAAGTGGGTAAGTGCACTTGCTTTTGTATTAGTTGTTGTGATGTATGTTATCTTTTCACCTTTAGGGTTAGCTAGTTAGATAATTAAAGATATAGTATAAAATGCTCTTAAGGTAATTGTACGGATAAAAATTGGAGGTATAAAAATGCCATTACTTAAAATTGATTTAATTGAAGGAAGAAGCGACGCTGAGTTAAAAACATTATTAGATACTATCCATGAGGTGGTTGTGAAATCTTTTGAAGTCCCAGACGGTGATAGGTATCAAATTGTTAGTCAACACTCTGCTAATGAAATGATTATTCAAGATACTGGATTAGGTTTTAAAAGAAGTGATAAAGTTGTAGTAATTAGCATGACAAGTACTCAAAGATCGGAAAAACAAAAGAAAGCATTTTATAAAATGCTTTCTGAAAATTTAAAAGAAAAATGCGGTATAGATGGAAGAGACATTATGATCTCTATTACTACAAATGGTGCGGGTGATTGGAGTTTCGGTTTTGGTAAAGCTCAATTTTTAACAGGGGAACTCTAAAAAATAGCATCTTAAGAGTATATAATGGGTAAATGTTTAAAACACTTGACTGAAAACGCTATAAATATTAAAATAGAAGTATAACAATCAAAAGATTACCAAAAGTTAACAATAAATTAATAACAATATCTTTAGGAGGAATATATATGACAGAAGTTAGAAAAATTAAAAACTTTATTAATGGTGAATGGGTAGAAAGTAGAACAGAGGAATATATAGACGTTGTTAACCCAGCTACTAAGGAAGTTGTAGCACAAGTTCCTTTAACTACAAAAGAAGAATTAAATGAAGTTGCAGAGTTAGCAGCTGAAAGTTTTAAAACATGGAGTACAACTCCTGTACCTAAACGTTCTAAAATTTTATTTAAATTCCAAAATTTATTAATGGAAAATCAAGAAGAGCTTGCTCGTCTTATTACATTAGAAAATGGTAAAAATTTAAAAGAAGCTTTAGGAGAAGTCGGACGTGGAATTGAGAACGTAGAATTTGCTGCAGGTACTCCAACTTTAATGATGGGAGATTCTTTACCTTCAATAGCAACTGACGTAGAAGCGACAACACATAAATATCCAGTTGGAGTTGTAGGCGGTATTACACCATTTAACTTCCCTATGATGGTTCCAATGTGGATGATGCCAATGGCAATTTCAACAGGTAATACATTTATTTTAAAACCATCAGAAAAAACACCGTTCTTAGTAGAGAAATTGGTAGAGCTACTGATTGAAGCGGGACTACCAAAAGGTGTCGTTAACGTAGTATATGGTGCTCATGATGTTGTTAATGGTATTCTTGATCATCCAGCAATAAATGCAATTTCATTTGTTGGTTCTAAACCAGTAGGTGAATATGTTTATAAGCGTGGAACTGAAAACTTGAAACGTGTTCAATCACTTACAGGAGCTAAAAACCATACGATAATCTTAAACGATGCAGACATTGATCTTGCGGTACAAAACATTATTGGTTCAGCATTCGGATCTGCTGGTGAGCGTTGCATGGCTACGGCTATGGTTGCTCTTCAAGAAGATATTGCAGATGAATTTATGGAGAAATTCACACAAGCAGCTAAAGATATTAAAATTGGTAATGGTATGGATGACGGTGTCTTCTTAGGACCTGTTATTGACCAAGCTCAAAAAGATAGAACACATAGTTATATTGAAAAAGGTATTGAAGAAGGAGCTAAATTAGTTCTTGATGGACGCGAACGCGATTCAGAAGATGGTTATTTCGTAGGACCAACTATCTTTGAAGATGTAACTACTGATATGGCAATCTGGAAAGATGAAATTTTTGCACCAGTATTATCAATAGCTCGTGTTAAAGACTTAAAAGAAGCAATTAGTATGGCTAACAAATCAGAATTTGCAAACGGAGCTTGCTTGTTTACAAATAACACATCAGCTGTTCGTTATTTCCGTGAAACAATTGATGCAGGTATGTTAGGAATTAACTTAGGAGTTCCAGCTCCAATGGCAATATTCCCGTTCTCTGGATGGAAATCTTCTTTCTACGGTGATTTACATGCGAATGGTAAAGACAGTGTTGAGTTCTATACTCATAAAAAAGTAGTAACTGCACAATATCCAACTAAAAATTTCAGTAACTAATATTGAATTAATTTTATAAAGAATATTAAAGAGAGGCAGAGGGTATAATTATGGAGAAAATTTTAATCATAGTTAAATGACCCCTGTCTTTTTATTTTAAAAATGTATTAGGAGGAATAAAATGAGTAAGTTATTACGAAAACAAGAAAATCAAAAAATGTCTGACGAAGTAACTCTAGTTCATAACGTAACAGAAGATAACTCGCCACTGAAACATGTTGAATTTAAAACGATTGATTTAATTAAAGGTGGAAAATATAAAGAAGAGTTAGCTAAAAAAGAAGTTTGTGTTGTTGCACTTACTGGAAAAATAACTGTAACAGACGGCGAAAAAACATTTGATAATTTAGGAAGACGTGCAGATGTTTTTGAAAAAGTACCCACAGATAGTGTTTATATTTCAAATGATCGTACTTTTGAAATAGAAGGAGAATCTGATGCAAGAGTAGTGTTGTGTTATTCACATAGTGAAAAGCAATTACCAACTACATTGATTAAAGCAGAAGATAATGTGACGGAAGATCGTGGAAAATATAGCAATAAACGTCATGTTAATAATATTTTAACTGATAGTGATGATATTGCTAACAACCTATTAGTAGTTGAAGTCTTTACAGAAAGTGGGAACTGGTCGAGTTATCCACCACATAAACATGATCAAGATAACTTACCAGAAGAATCATTCCTTGAAGAAACATATTATCATGAAATGAATCCTAAACAAGGATTTGTATTCCAAAGAGTTTATACAGATGACCGTTCTATTGATGAAACAATGACTGTAGAAAATGGCAACGTTGTATTAGTACCAGCAGGATATCATCCAGTGGGTGTTCCAGATGGTTATGAATCATATTACTTAAACGTAATGGCTGGAACGAAAAGAATTTGGAAATTTAATAATGATCCAGATCATGAATGGATTATAGACAGAAAATAGTTGAGGAGTTGGAGAATTTGAAAATAGAATTTAATGAAGAACGGAATTTTGATGTTATTGCTATAGGTCGAGCTTGTATCGACTTAAATGCCGTTGAATATAACCGTCCTATGGAAGAAACAATGACATTTAAAAAATATGTAGGTGGATCACCAGCAAATATTGCTATAGGTTCTGCTAAATTAGGTTTGAAAGCAGGATTTATTGGTAAAATTTCAAATGATCAACACGGACGTTTTATTGAGCAATACATGGGTAACATGGGTATAGATACAGAAAACATGGTGATAGATCAAGAAGGCCATAAAACAGGATTAGCTTTTACTGAAATTAAAAGCCCAACTGAAAGTAGTATTTTAATGTACCGCGATCAAGTAGCAGACTTGTATTTAAAACCTGAAGAGGTAAGTGAAGATTACATTAAACAAGCAAGAATTCTTTTAGTTTCTGGAACAGCTTTAGCACAAAGTCCATCGAGAGAGGCAATATTAAAAGCGATACTTTTAGCGAAAAAGAATAACGTAAAAGTAGTTTTTGAAATTGACTATCGAGGATACACATGGGTGTCTCCAGAAGAAACATCAATTTACTATTCTTTAGTCGCTGAGCAAGCAGATATCGTTATTGGAACACGTGAAGAATTTGATGTATTAGAAGGAATAAAAGATGGAAAAAATGAAGATACTATTAATTATTTATTTAATCACACACCAGAATTAATTGTTATCAAGCATGGTGCAGAAGGGTCATCTGCTTATACAAAAGATGGACAAACTTATGAAACAAATGCTTATTTAACAAAAGTATTAAAAACTTTTGGTGCGGGCGATTCATATGCATCTGCCTTTTTATATGCACTAGTTACAGGTGAAAATGTAGAGACAGCTTTAAAATTTGGAAGCGCCTCTGCATCAATTGTCGTGAGTAAACATAGTTCTTCTGAAGCTATGCCTACAGTCGAAGAAATCAAAGATCTAATTGCTGAATATGAAAGTAATAATTAAAAGAGGTGATATTATGGGTAAAATAAGATTGACAACTGCTCAAGCATTAGTAAAATTTTTGAATAACCAATATATCAGTGTTGATAATGTAGAAACTCCTTTTGTTGAAGGTGTTTTTACATTGTTCGGTCATGGGAATGTATTAGGTATTGGGCAAGCTCTTGAACAAGATTCAGGACATTTAAAGAGTTATCAAGGTAAAAATGAACAAGGTATGGCCCATGCTGCTATTGCTTTTAGTAAGCAACATTTACGACAAAAAATTTACGCTGTGACAACTTCTGTTGGTCCAGGAGCAGCCAATTTAGCGGCCGCTGCAGGTACAGCGTTAGCTAATAATATTCCAGTTTTATTTTTACCAGGAGATACATTTGCATCAAGACAACCAGACCCAGTTTTACAGCAGGTTGAACACGAACACAGTGCAGCTATAACTACTAATGATGCATTAAAACCTGTTTCGCGTTATTGGGACCGTGTTATGCGTCCAGAACAGTTGATGTCAAGTTTACTTCGTGCATTTGAAGTGATGACTGATCCAGGAAAAGCTGGACCAGCAACTATTTGTTTATCACAAGATGTTGAGGGTGAAGCGTTTGATTTTGATGAAAGCTTTTTTAATAAGCGAGTCCATTATTTAGATCGTAAAGCACCAGTTCAACGTGAGCTAGAAGGAGCTGTTGAGCTTATAAAAAATAGTGAACGTCCTTTAATTGTTGTCGGTGGAGGAGCAAAATACTCTGAAGCTCGCGATATCTTAATGAAGATTTCAGAAAAACACAATATACCTTTAGTAGAAACGCAAGCAGGAAAATCTACTGTTGAATCACAATTTAAAAATAATCTTGGTGGTGTGGGTGTAACTGGTACATTAGCTGCTAATAAGGCTGCTAGAAAAGCTGATTTAGTGATAGGTATTGGTACAAGATACACAGATTTTGCTACTTCTTCTAAAACAGGATTTGATTTTGAAAAAGCTACATTTATGAATATAAATGTTAGTCGTATGCAAGCTTATAAATTAGACGCATTCCAAGTTGTTGCTGACGCAAAAATTACATTAGAGCAAATTGCTAATTCACTTGGTGATTATGAATCGAAATATGGTTCTGAAATTGACGATTTAAAAAATGAATGGACTAGCGAACGTGATCGTTTAGAGAACATTACGTTTAACCGAGAAGACTTTAATCCTGAAGTAAAAGAGCAATTCTCTCAAGAAACTCTTAACGAGTATTCTGATAAATTAGAAACAGACTTAACTCAAACTGCAGCTTTAATTGAAGTTAATAATGTTATTAGTCCTGATAGCGTTATAGTTGCATCAGCTGGGTCTTTACCTGGTGATGTACAGCGTATATGGAATCCTACTGTTACAAACACATATAATGTTGAATATGGATATTCATGTATGGGTTATGAAGTTTCTGGTGCTTTAGGGGTAAAACTTGCTGAACCAGACAAAGAAGTATATTCACTAGTTGGAGATGGAAGTTTCTTGATGTTACATTCCGAATTCATTTCATCATTACAATATAATAAAAAAATTAATCTTGTTTTATTTGATAACTCAGGTTATGGATGTATTAATAACTTACAAATGGAACATGGAGGCGACAGTTTTCATACAGAATTCAGAACTTCAGATAATGACATTTTAAAAATTGATTATGCAAAAGTTGCTGAAGGTTATGGAGCAATATCTTATCGTGTTAACACGGTTGAACAATTAAAAGCTGCTCTTAAAGATGCAGAAAAACAAACAGTATCTACTTTAATTGATATAAAAGTACTTCCTAAGACTATGACAGATGGTTATGAAGCTTGGTGGAATGTTGGTGTGGCTGAAGTTTCTAATAAGGAAGCTATTCAAAAAGCATATCAAGAAAAAGCTGAAAGAAGAGCATCAGCTAAACAATATTAAATTATATTATATATAAAGTTAATTTTAGAAAGAGGTGATCTATAATGAATACAAAATTTAATAAACTAGTCTCAACGAAAGAAATGTTGAACAAAGCTTTAAGAGAAAATTATGCTGTTGCACATATTAATATTAATAGTTTCCAATGGATAGAAGCGATATTAGACGCAGCAGAAGAAGAACAGTCTCCAGTCATAATTGCTTCATCTAATCGTCTAATAGACTACTTAGGTGGCTTTAAAATTATAGCTACAATGGTAAATCAAACAATGGAAAGAAAAAACATCACAGTCCCAGTAGCACTTCATTTGGATCACAGTGATAATGTTGAAAGCTGTAAAGAAGCAATTGATGTAGGTTATAGTTCAGTTATGATTGATGGCTCTCATTACCCACTTGAAGAAAATATAAATATTACAAAACAAGTAGTCGAGTATGCTCACGCTCATGGAGTTGCAGTAGAGGGTGAAATAGGCACAGTCGGTGGTAATGAAGATGGCATGATAGGTGGCATCAATTATGCTGATCCCCAAGAATGTTTAAAGCTAGTTACTGAAACAAATTTAGATTCTTTAGCTGCTGCGCTTGGTTCAGTACATGGTCCATATGAAGGAGAACCAAACCTAGGTTTTGCTGAAATGGAAGAAATTCAAAATTTAATAGAAATACCTCTTGTATTACATGGCGCTTCAGGGATTCCTGAAGACCAAATTGCTCGTGCTATTAAATTAGGACACTCTAAAATAAATGTTAACACAGCTTGTCAGCAAGCTTGGGTTAAGTCTACCCGTGATTTTCTTGATAAAAGTGGAAATGAAGATACTTATGATGTGAAGACCATTTTAAGTCTTGGTAGAGACGCTGTTCAACAAGTAGTACAAGAAAAAATGAGAGAATTTAAGTCTAGTAACAAAGCATGATATAAATCTACACAGCGTCATTTGGAATAATGATGTTGTGTAGATTTTTTTATAAAAATTTAAACGTAGAGGTGTTTAAAATAATAAAAAAAATTGAACATGTAGGGATTATGGCAGAAAATCTAACTCATTCAGTTAATTTTTATGTTGATTTATTGGGCTTTGACGAATCACGCAGAGGTGAAACGAAAGATAACAAACAGATAGTATTTTTAACTCATAAAGGACTTCCAGAGTTTGAAATAGAGCTTGTTAAAGATACTCAATCAATAGATACATACTCAGCCGAGGGGCTAGTTAATCATTTAGCTTTTGCTGTAGAAGATTTGGAGCAGACTATAAAATTTCTAAGTGAAAATGAAGTAGAATTTTTAGCTAATAAACCTAAAATGGGAATTGGAAGAAGGACAATTCGTTTTAAAGGTCCAAGTGGAGAAATATTACAATTAGTTGAAGAGAAAAAATAGGTAAACCTAAACAATTACAATACTATGATTTTATCAAAAAAATGAGCCATTAACATATTATTATGTTAGTGGCTCATTTGTGCTTATCATTTATAAGAAAATAGAAATACCTTGATATTGTCTATTTAATTAAGGTTATTCCTCTATTTCTTTTTCTTCATCTTTCGAATATACCACCATTCTTGGTGAAGGGATTTCAATACCATTTTCAAATAAGTTTCCTTTCACTTCTTTTCGAATGATACGAGCGCCTTCCCATTGCATGACAGGGATAGTTTCTGCACGAATCCGTAAAACATAATTCGAGAGTTCAAGAGCTTGTACACCATTTATTTCGGGCATGCCTACGAATAGGTCATGTTTTTCTGGTAAGCTAATGATTGTTTCGGCGACGAGTTTTTCAACAGCAAGGATATCTGTTTCGTATGGTATATTAACTTCGACCATTGCAAAACCATTACTGGCAGAATAATTTGTTAAAACGTTAATCTGTCCATTAGGTATGATATATGTTTGGCCGAAGTAACTTCTAAGTTTTGTGTTACGCATTCCAACGATTAATACGTCACCTTCAATGTCTCCAATTTCAATATAATCTCCTACAGAAAACTGATTTTCAAAGATAATGAAAAATCCAGCGATAACGTCTTTGACAAGGTTTTGAGCACCAAAACCTATTGCAAGACCTGCGACCCCAGCACCGGCTAACATTGTTTTAATTGGTACGTGGAATGTATCTAAAATCATCATTACAACGACAAACATTAGGAAATAAGA
>Ga0079226_10000833_pt1 | contig 22704 bp, 21 predicted proteins | sample Poulit2014_FD_76345 | JGI IMG/M metagenome (GOLD analysis project Ga0079226, IMG submission 76345) | Agricultural soil microbial communities from Georgia to study Nitrogen management - Poultry litter 2014 | ecosystem: Environmental > Terrestrial > Soil > Agricultural land | place: USA: Georgia...
ATCTGGTGGCTATAGCGGAGAGGTCACACCTGTTCCCATCTCGAACACAGAAGTTAAGCTCTCCAGCGCCGATGGTAGTCGAGGCTTTGCCTCCGCGAGAGTAGGTCGTTGCCAGATTCAATTTGTAAAAAAACGGGAGAATTTAGTAAATAAACTAAATTCTCCCGTTTTTCCTTTTTAACTCATTCCGTGAGGTCCTAGTGTCTGAGCATCTTGTTGGGCTGATTGTTGGTTAGATGAACTAGTTGACTGGTCTGTCATTGTTGATAAAATAGGTGCAACTTCTTGGGCTGTCTTAGCAAGGGAATTATTGTTTTTTGACATAGAATAAAAAGTTACTGCACCGACACCAATGGAAGCAAGTAGAGGTAAAATTAGTTCGGTTTTTTTATTTTGCACCTTCTTCATTCCTTTCTTTTTAATTGATTCGACTATAGCTTATGAAGGAATTAAACATCTATACGATACATCATTTACCGTTTACGTTTATTTTTTTCTACTTAAATGAAATGAAGTTATAAATACTGAATTCAAAGCGATTCGACAGGGTGTGACTTTTTTGTTTCATCCTTTACAAAGTATGATAAAATATGTGTGAGAAGTTAAATTAGATGTAGGTGACCGAATGTCAAATCGAATTATAAAGGGAACGTTAATATTAACAATCGCTGGCTATATATCACGATTTTTAGGAATGATTTATGTGATTCCGTTTAACGCCCTCGTAGGTGCCCAAGGGGTCGCATTATATTCCTATGCATACATACCTTATACTGTATTAATTAGTTTATCGACGGTCGGAATTCCGCCAGCCATATCAAAAATGGTAGCTAAGTACAATGCTTTAGGTGATTATAAAACCGGTTTACGTGTTTTTCGTATTAGTTTCTTTTTTATGATGATGACAGGCGTAATAGCCTTTTTAGTTTTATATTTATCGGCGCAACCAATAGCAGAAATGATTATTGCAAGTAAGGAGTCTCACGGTAATACGGTTGAAGACGTTACAAAAGTAATCCAGATGGTAAGTTTTGCTCTTATTATAATTCCAGCCATGTCTTCAGTTCGGGGATTTTTCCAGGGGAATCAAACAATGGTTCCAACTGCCGTATCTCAAGTTGTTGAACAAATTGTACGGATTACTTTCGTGCTTACTGCAGGATTTATTATCGTCGTTCTATACGATGGAAGCTATGCAACGGCAGTAAGCTTTGCAACTTTTGCTGCTTTTATTGGAGCTTTAGGTTCTGTTGCAGTCTTGTTTAAATATTGGCAATCAAAAAGGCAATCATTTTATGAGGCGATCGAAAGCCAACGGAAATTTTATGACCAATCGCTTAAAAATTTACTTTATGAGCTATTTTCCTATGCAATTCCATTCATACTTGTTGGGATTGCGACACCTTTATATCAGCTAGTTGATTTATTTACATTTAACCGGGCGATGGAAGCAATTGGCCTAGGATCATTCGCTGAGTTATCTTTTGCTGCCATTCATTTTAATGGAAATAAATTAATCGTTATTCCAGTAATGGTAGCAACAGGTATGTCTCTCACGTTAGTTCCAGCCTTAACGGAATCGTTTACGAACCAACGTTATCATCAATTAACTCGGGAAATAAATTTATCGATTCAAATTGTTTTAATTCTTGTAGTACCGGCAGTGTTCGGATTAATTGCTCTGTCAAGTGAAGCATATGGTTCATTATTTTCCATGGAAGACTTACATATTACGAGTGCATTACTAGCCTGGAATGCTCCAATTGCCCTTGCTCTTGCTCTATTTACTGTTTCTTCAGCAATATTACAAGGGATTAATGAACAAAGATTCGCGGTCTTTAGTTTATTCGTCGGTTTTTTAGTTAAATTAACCTTAAACTCGTTTCTTATTCATTTGTTTGGTGCGAAAGGATCAATCTTTGCTACTGGTTTAGCTGTAGGTGCTGCAACATTTGTAAACTTATGGCGCATTAAAAAATGTTTACAACTATCCTTTTTGCAGACGTATAAACGTGGTTTATTTATGTTTGTGTTTAGTGGAGTTATGTATCTCGGTGTAGTAGGCTTTAAATGGCTTTGTAGTTTCTTTTTAAACTTTGATACAAGCCGTGTTGCTGCGACGATTATGTTGCTTTTAGGTGTTCTGGTCGGAGTTATTATTTACTTTATTTTAACGTATAAATCGACATTATTAGATGCTGTTTTAGGTACTTCATCGATCATGAAAAAGATCAGGAGGAGATTCGGTGCGAATCGATAAACTACTTGCTCATTCAGGTTATGGAACCCGTAAACAAGTGCGCCAATTTATAAAAAAGGGATTTGTGAAGGTTGATGATGAAATTGTCACGAATCATGGTTTTCATGTCGACCCCAAAGAATCAACAGTAACGGTAAAAGGAGAAATAGTTCACTATGAAAAATTCGTCTATTTAATGTTAAATAAACCAGCGGGTTATATTTCTGCGACTTATGACCGGGAGCATTTAACAGTGCTCGATCTTGTACCTTCAAAGTATCAACATTATAATTTAGCTCCCGTTGGTCGTCTTGACATTGATACAGAGGGGTTTATTTTATTAACAAATGACGGAAAGTTAAATCATTTTATTACATCGCCAAAGCAATCGATATGGAAGACGTATGAGGCGGTTATTTCCGGTACGATCACGAATGAAGACATAGATTTATTTAAACGAGGTATTATCTTGGATGATGGTTATAAGACCCAGCCGGCAAAGCTGAATGTTTTACAATGCGAGGAAAGTTCCTCACTTCTTCGCATATCTATTACTGAAGGAAAGTTCCATCAAGTAAAGCGAATGTTTCGTGCGATTGATCGAGAAGTTATTTATTTAAAAAGAACAAAAATTGGAGAATTAAAGCTAGATGAACGGTTAGAATTAGGTAAAGTCCGTCCCTTGAACAAAAAGGAGATGGAGTGGATTGACCAGATTAAAGAAGGTGAATAAAAATGGCTCAATTAATCAAATTACGCGATTATATTTCACGTTATGAAACGAATCCATTTCATTATCCGACGCAATTTATACGTTTAAAACAAGAAAATTGGCGTAAGCTCGTTAAAGCTTGGCAAGAGGAGAATGAAGCTGAATTAGAAGCGGAGCGTTGGCAAGTAGCAATGCAAGAAGGGGCTTCTCGAAGTTTTCGTTGGAATCCCTTTCGCAAAAAGGAAAAAGAACGTCCAGAAGATGCCGTTTTGTTTAAACGACATTTACCAAGTACGAAAGATCAGTTACGGAAGTATTTTTTAAATCAATTGTATCCCTTTCAATTAAAATGGGCAACATCAACCTTAACACAGGTGTCTTATACTGAACAAGATCCGTATTTTGATCACCAGTTAAAATACTTTCTACAACATTTTCCGGATATCTATTTAATTATGTATTACCCAATTTTTAATATTAAAAAAGCGCCAGTCGATCTTGATATATTAATGATTAGTCCTGTAGAAATCGAAATTATTACAATCGTCGATGCGAATGATGAAGAGACAATTGTAGTCGATGATGATCGGACGTGGCGGATAGAATCGGAAATAGGTGAGCGAACCATTATTAGCCCGACGATTAGTTTAAAGCGTACTGAACATATTGTAGAAAGTATTTTACAAACGCACAGTTTATCCTACAATATAAAGAAAACCGTATTATCTCAGGATGCAAACTTCTTATTCGTGACGGAACCCTACAATGTTTCTTTAGTAGGGAATAAAGAATACAATGAATGGTATCAAGGGAAGCGGGAACTGTCTGGGTCGCTAAAGGGTGCTCAGCTGAAAGTAGTTGAAACGTTATTGGAATATTGTTTATCCACTTCAGTTCGACGGCCAGAATGGGGGCGCGACGAAGAAGAGGAATCAATTTTTATAATAGGGGATTAATATGAATATTGTAATTGTAAATCCGGTTGCCGGAAACGGTAAATCGAAAAAAATTTTTGAAAAAGTTAAATATTCCTCGTATTTTCGTGAGGAAACACACTTTTATATTTCTGAATATGAAGGGCATATTCAGAAAATTATTCGTGATGTAGAAGCTACTACTAAAATAACATTACTTTTTATTATCGGTGGTGACGGTACGGTCAATAAAGTCGTCGACGCATTATCGGATAAATCGATCCCGATTGCGTATATTCCTGGTGGTTCAGGGAATGACTTCGCTAGAGGCTTTTCCAGTTTAAAAGAACCGGAGGAAATTATTCGGCGGGCTATTGAAAAAAAGAAAAAAGCAAAATATTGGCTCGCCTCCTACGAGTTAGAGGAAAATCCTTTACGAACCTTTATCAATTGTTTAGGTTTTGGCTTCGATGCAGTAGTAACAAATAGTGCTAGAAATTTATCCTTTCGGGACGTATTAAGTAAATTTAAGCTCGACTCTTTAATTTACTTATTTGCACTTATTCGGGAATTGTTTGCTTATAAACCACTAGAGATGACGGTCACTTTTGATGGAGTCGAACGTACTTTTCACAATGTACTTTTTTTAACAGTAAATAATCAACCGTATATGGGTGGCGGAATGAAAATTAACCCTTCAGCTGAAAACAATGCTAAAGAACTTTCGATCATCGTAATCGATTCGGTCCCAAAGTGGAAAATTTTCCTTTTATTTGGTACCGTTTTCATAGGGGTGCATACTCTTTTTAAAGATGTACAAATATATAAGGCGAAAGAAGTAACCGTTCGAGCTAATCGTCTTTTACCTTATCAAGTAGACGGTGAGTATGGGGAAACTTCTTCCGCAAAAATACGTAAAGTAAAGGAGCCGATATATTTAAAAGGAACGAAGTGATTTTTAACTACTTACGTGAAGTTTTACTTCGTTTATCATCGTAAGCCAACGTTTAATTTTCTGTTCATTTTCTAAAATATGAGAAGGTAACGATTGAGCACTCTCGCCTTTAATACTGTAATAATAAATTTCGGGTAAAATCGTAAGCAATTGTTCTTCTATTTTTCGGTTTGTTATAATCGATTGAACTAACTTTTTAATTTGTTTATATTCATCGATTGAGACTGTTTTGTACGTAATATGATCGTTTAGTAAATCGTGTAATAAAGTTAGTTGATTTTGAATGGATAAATACATTCAATTTCACCTCAATGTTATTTTTTCCACAAATATGCGTTCATATACGTAAACTTTGTAACAAAAGGCACATTATATTTCATACTGATAAACCTATCCGAAACTTTCGTTTACGGTTTATATAAAATTAAAGAATTAAGACAAGGACAAAACGGGGTGGTACATAATGGAGCAATTACAGGTTGGAAGGGCTAAATTAACATGGTTATCCGGAGGAGTAAGCTTTTTAGATGGAGGGGCGATGTTCGGTGTCGTACCTCGAGCCTTATGGACGCGTCGTTATCCATCGAATGACCAGAATCAAATTGAATTACGTACAGATCCGATTTTATTACAAGTTGATGGAAAAAATTATTTAATCGACACAGGGGTCGGAAATGATAAGTTTACTGAAAAACAAATTCGTAATTTCGGTATTAAAGAGCAATCGAATATTAGTAATTCATTAGCTAAATTAGATTTAACAGAAAAGGATATCGATGCGATTTTAATGACTCATTTACATTACGATCATGCGAACGGCTTAACGAAAAAAGTTGATGATAACAAGTATGTCTCTGCTTTTCCTGATGTGCCAATTTACACTTCATCCGTCGAATGGAATGAAATGCGAAATCCAAATATCCGTTCACGAAATACGTATTGGAAGATGAATTGGGAAGCTATTGTCAATCAAGTTGAAACCTTTGAGAAAGAGTTACAAGTTAATGAATATATAAGGATGATACATACCGGTGGTCATAGTGATGGCCATAGTATCATCGTTTTTGAAGACGGAGATGATTGTTTTATTCATATGGCTGATTTAATGGCGACCCATGCGCACCAAAACGTCCTATGGGTCATGGCTTATGATGATTATCCGATGACGTCCATTTTCGCAAAAGAAAAATGGATGGCTTATGGATATGAACGTCAAGCTTGGTACACCTTTTATCATGATGCGTATTACCGAGCATTAAAATTTAATGAAAAAGGCGAAGTGATCGACCGCCTTAAACGAAAGCGGTACGAGTATGAGTAAATAAAAAACTCGTCGGAGACAATCTCTGACGAGTTATTTTTTGATATGTTATAATTGAAATGTCGTTTAATTTCGTATATGTTTGTTTTAAGAAGCAACTTCTGTTACATCGATAATAGCACCTGTTTCAATATCGATATGGAAGTCGTATTGTTTATTTAAACCATCAACGTTACGGCTAATACCACCACGATACGTGTTGTATGTTAAACCGTTCTTTTCGATTTTCTCTGGTTTCATATAAATCCATGAACCATTGACTGGACCTGTTTCTTGTAAGGCTTCTTTGGCCCGCTCTAATGCTTTTTCAGGTGTCAATTTGTTTAATACTCGTACTTGATCTTTAAGAAATAACCCTGCAACAATACCTAAACCAATCCCTAATGTGAAAAATAAGCCTTTACGTCCAGACTTGTTTCCCATTAATTTCACCCCACCCATTTTCATTAAAAATTGGCAAAAATATTTATCTTTATTTAAATTTTTGCCCTATCTAATAGTATACATTATTCATAATGAATTTAAAGTACGACGATAAAATTTATGCAAAAGGAAGGATTAAAAATGGAACAATCAACAAAAGAAATGTTTAAAACGTTAACAGAACTACAAGGCGCACCAGGAGATGAAGGGCGTGTACGACAGTATATGGCCGAACAGTTAGAAAAATACGCCGATGAAGTCATTTATGATCATTTAGGTGGAGTGTTTGGAGTAAAACACGGCGAAGGTCCTCGAGTTATGGTAGCTGGTCATATGGATGAAGTCGGTTTTATGATAACGCAAATAACGAAGAATGGAATGCTGCGCTTCCAACCTTTAGGAGGCTGGTGGAACCAGGTACTCCTTGCTCAACGAGTACAAGTGATGACGAAAAAAGGACCAATCATCGGTGTTATTGGTTCAATTCCACCTCATTTGTTAACGGATGCTCAACGGAAAAAGCCGATGGAGATAAAAAATATGTTGATCGATATTGGTGCAGATGACCGCGAGGATGCTTTAGAAATTGGTGTTGCTCCAGGAGATACGGTTGTACCGATTTGTCCGTTTACACCGATGGCAAAGGAGAAGAAAATTTTAGCAAAAGCCTGGGATAATCGTTATGGCTGTGGATTAGCGCTCGAACTTATGAAGGAAATGCACGACCGAAGCTTACCAAACGAACTATATGCTGGGGCAACAGTCCAGGAAGAAGTCGGTTTACGCGGAGCACAAGTCGCAGCAAATATGATTAAACCTGATATTTTTTATGCATTAGATGCATCTCCAGCAAACGATATGTCCGGAGATGAAGAAGAGTTTGGTCAGTTAGGTAAAGGGGCCCTTTTACGTATTTATGATCGAACAATGATTACCCATCGTGGTATTAGGGAGTTTTTATTAGATACGGCAGAATCGAATAATATCCCGTATCAATATTTTGTTTCCCAAGGTGGTACGGACGCTGGAAGGGTCCATATTGCAAATGATGGCGTTCCTTCAGCAGTAATTGGCATTCCGTCGCGTTACATTCATACATCTGCTTCGATTATTCATGTTGATGATTATGCAGCCGCAAAAGAATTACTAATTAAACTTGTCGAACAGACAGACAAAGCAACCGTCGAAGCGATTCGGAAACAATAAATCGTACATTAGTTAGGAGTTTTCCGAAGATGGTAATTGTAGGTTCATTAAATAAAGCAAAAGTAGAAGCAATAGCCGATACGTTTGAGAACTATCTGGTAGAAGGAATAGCCGTTCCTTCCGATGTTTTAGCACAACCCATTGGTGATTACATGACACGCCAAGGAGCAATCAATCGGGCCCTTTATGCATTAGAGAAAGGTAAAGGTACGATAGGTATCGGTTTGGAGGGCGGTGTTACTTTTCTCGGTGAGGAGTGTTATGTCTGTAATTGGGGCGCACTAGTAACGCAGGAAGGAGAAGTTTTTACAGCAAATGGGGCCGGAATTCAACTACCGACATTTTTTAAAGAAGAATTGTTAAAAGGTGTAGAATTAGGCGTATTAATGGAAGGATATACAAAAAAGTTAGACGTCCGAACTCATGAAGGTGCAATTGGCGTTTTTACCGATGGATTATTAATGCGAAAAACAATGTATCAACAACTTGCTACCCTTTTAAAAGGTCAATTTTATTATAATAAAAAACAAGTATAGCTTTAAAAGATTTTTTGGTAAAATTAATAAAGCAACCAGGAGAATATTAGATCTAAATGAATAGATGGACTGAATTCCCCTATTGTATAGGGAGCCCAGTCCATCTTCTTTTATTCCTAACCCAACTTATATTTTTATTAATACAATTTATTCATAAACGTATTTTAATACTTCGATTGCTTGGTCAACTGTTTCAACTGTTACGTTTGCTCGATTCGATAACTCTTTTAATGGATGAATTAACGATTCCGGACGAATAATAATTGTCGGTTTTCCCATTGAAATAGCAGCACTTGCATCCATTGCCGTATTCCACTGCCGATATTGTTCACCAAATAGGGCGATGACGACATCGGCTTTCTGTAGCATAATTTGTGTACGAAAGTTATTAATATCCGACGCTGCCTCATCTTTATAGTAAGGCCCTGGTTGCTTTCCTAAAATATCCTCTCCAATATCGTCTGAACGATCATGATCAGTCTGTGGAGAAACGAAAGAGAGAGGTAAATCGGCTTCAAAGGCCTTTTCTTTTAATTGTTCACGCCAATTAGTATGTATTTCTCCTGCTAAATATACAGTTAGTTCCATATTTATCTCCTCCATCCATTATTGTTCATTGACCATGATTATAAGCTATTCGTATTAGAAATTAAAGTATAAATAATTAAATCAATTCATTCAGATATGTTAAAATAGAGCTGTATTGTCCATCAGTTGAAAGATGAGGAGAGAATTTATAATGAAAATGACGACAATTAAAATGAAGCGAATGCTTGAAAATAAATTAAAAAACGACGACTATCGTATGTCTTACAATAGAGATAATGATCAGTTACGGATTGAATGGAAAGATACAAAGCAAGGCCTAACGATAGAGTTACCTCAACTCGTAAGTAAATATAATGAACGTGGAGAAGAAACTGTCGATGCGATTGTACATGATGTAAATCAAGCTCTGCAGTTAATGAAGGAAGAACATGATTTAATTGGTAAAGAAAAACACATTTATCCAGTTATTCGCTCTACATCTTTTCCAAAAACATCGGGGAATAAAAAATTAGTAACGAAAGATCATACGGCTGAAACCCGAATTTATTATGCGCTTGATTTGGACAATTCCTACAGGCTGATCGATGAGTCGATGTTAGAGGAAGCAAATATCAATCAATCGCAACTTCATGAGATAGCGATGTTTAATATTCGCTCATTATCGAAAGGCTACGCTCAAGATGAAGTAAGTGATAATGTTTATTATTTTTTAGCCCAACAAGATGGTTATGCAGCCTCACGAATTTTAAACGAGGCATTTTTAGAAAAAATGGAACAAAAATGTACCGGAGATATGGCTGTGGCTGTTCCACATCAAGACGTATTAATAATCGCCGATATTCGTAATGATACGGGGTACGATGTATTAGCGCAAATGACGATGCGTTTCTTTTCCGAAGGGCGCGTACCAATTACCGCTCTACCTTTTCTTTATGAAGATGGGAAGCTAGAGCCAATCTTTATATTAGCGCGTAACAAACCGAAAAAAGACGAATAATGTTAACATTTATCTGTTAAATGAGAGAGTTAAGAAATATTATGGTAAAATAGTAACTAGACTATGAGCAAACTAAGGTGATTCAAATGTGGGAAAACTTTAAAAAACGAGTAACAGACTTTATCTATGAAGAAATAGACGAGGAAGAAGAGGAGCAGTTTAATCATCGAGCTGAGCGTAAACAAGTTCAACATCGCACAAATCGCCGAAAGCCCGTCCATGCTCGGATGACGTATGAATATCCGAAACATTCAAGTGGAAACTTTCGCTTTCCATTAATACCGGATGAAAGAGAAGAATCCGAGGAACTATCTACTAGACGAAGACGAGAGCGAAAGGCATATGAAGCACAACGTGGCCGCTCAACTGATTCGACAAAACCTGCTTTCGTCCGAAGAAAAGAACGAAGACGACGTCAGTATAATCGACTTCAATCAGTTTATCCTCGGTCTCTTTGTGAACAAAAACGACTCGTGAAAGAATTAGAAGAAATCCCAGCATTTGAACGGAGAAGAAATAAGCGCGAAAAAATGCCGGAACAGAAAGAAATCGAAGCCTTTACTCATAAATCTCCTCTTGAATTTAAAGAAGAGGAACGACATCGCTTACATTACTCAAAACCAGATGAGCTTGATGAAGTATTCCGTCGTAAAGACAGAAAAGTAGAAGACGATGAATCTGTATCTAAGGCACAATGTGAAGAGGAAGCGGTTGAAACGTTTCATGAGACGAATGAACCTTTTAACGAAACATCGACAAATTCTACAACATCGATGGAAGTTGGTTATGTCTCAAGATTAAAAAACAGCGAAGAACGAGCAGATGTCACGTCGATACCGAAATATGAGAATAGCGAGGAATCTTATAGTATATCGCGGGAAAATGAAGTACAAAATCTTTCAACAGAAGAATCACCTTCAATGGAAAAAAACGCTCTAAATCTTAAAAATATCGCTTCAGATAAGCATAAGGCTTTAGATAACCCATTTATACAACAAAAGGATAAAACACATCCTAATGAAGAAAAGTATCCTTCTATACCGACTCATTTATTAGATGATGCAAAGGAAGCGACAGAAGATCTTCGTCCTTGGCTCCGTGAACAGAAGCGATTACTTCAACAGACGCTTGATCATTATCGAATTGATGCAGAAATCGTCAAAGTGACACCTGGTCCTACGGTTACTCGCATTGAAATACAGCCAGCTCTCGGTGTAAAAGTGAGTCGTATTCGTAACCTAGCCGACGATATTAAACTACACTTAGCTGCTCGAGACATTCGAATCGAAGCACCGATACCTGGCAAACATACTGTCGGTATCGAAATTCCAAATGAGGCACCACAGCTCGTTTCGTTTCAGACGATGATTGAATCGGAAGCTTTTCAACGAGCCACTTCACCTTTATCAGTCGCTTTAGGACTTACAATAGAAGGCGAACCTTATGTTACCGATATTCATAAAATGCCTCATGGTCTTATTGCAGGAGCGACAGGAAGTGGAAAAAGTGTTTGTATTAATACGATGATTTTAAGCATATTATATAAAGCTCATTACAACGAAGTGAAGTTAATGTTAATCGACCCTAAAATGGTTGAATTAACTCAATACAACGGGATCCCACACTTACTCACACCGGTTATTACGGATGCAAAAGCAGCCACTGTCGCATTAAAATGGGCTGTCGATGAAATGGAGCGCCGTTACGAACTTTTTGTCGAAGCACAAGTACGTGAAATAAAACGATACAATCAAAAAGCAACAAAGGACCCATTACCATATATCGTCATTATTATAGATGAGTTAGCCGATCTTATGCTTGTTTCTCCACAGGAAGTAGAAGATTACATTAGTCGTATAGCTCAAAAGGCAAGAGCAGCAGGGATCCATTTAATTTTAGCTACACAACGACCATCAGTAGATGTAATCACTGGTTTAATCAAGGCTAATGTACCGACACGAATTGCCTTTAGCGTATCGTCTCAAGTTGACTCACGGACAATTCTCGATGCGAACGGAGCCGAGAAATTACTCGGAAAAGGAGATATGTTATTCGTTGAAAACGGAACGAGTAAACAACTTCGCCTTCAAGGTCCGTTTGTATCGGATGATGAGATCGATCGTGTCGTTCACCATTTACGTCAAATTGCGGAACCTGAATATTTTTTTGAACATGAGACGTTGTTTTTAGAGTTAGAACAAGAAGAAGAGGATGAATTATTCGAAGAAGTCGTCTCCTTCGTCATAGACGAAGGGCGGGCGAGTACATCCTTGTTGCAAAGAAGGTTTCGAATAGGGTATAATCGAGCCGCCCGATTAATTGATTCTCTTTATGAATGCGGAATCGTATCGGCTCAAAAAGGCTCAAAACCTCGGGATGTGCTTATGACGAAGGCACAATGGGAGCAACATCGATAACAATCATTGAAAATGAACATAAAGATGGGGAGTTCACAATGAAAGAAATAGAATTAAAGCTTCAAGGTAAGATTGATCGTTTAACGAATAAAACGTTTAAGTTCGATGAACGTATTGGTGAAGGTTGGTTTTCGGCAGTATATTTTTTGAAAACTAGGGAAATTGTAAAGCAAAAAATACCAAATAACATTGTGACGATGCAATTTTTTCAGAAGGAACATGCCGTTTTATGTGGTACAGATGAAGTGATTGCCTTGTTACATACATTTGCGGATGATCCAGAAGAACTTGAAATTTATTCATTAAAAGACGGAGATAAAATCGAACCATTTGAAACGGTTTTAACAATTACTGGACCGTATCAAAACTTTGGCTACTTAGAAGGAATTATTGATGGAATTTTAGCAAGAAGAACTTCTGTGGCAACGAATGTATATAATGTAGCAAAAGCAGCAAGTATCTCAGGTAAACAAAAGCCTATTATTTTCATGGGTGACCGGGACGATCACTTCACACAGCAGGCGGGCGATGGTTATGCCGCATTTATTGGAGGTTCAACGGCCCAAGCAACCCACGCGATGAATGAATGGTGGGGTAAAGAAGGAATGGGGACGATGCCTCATGCCTTAATTCAAATGTTTCGGGGCGATATCGTCGCTGCAACAAAAGCATATCACGATGTATTTCCGGAAGATGAATTAATGGCCTTAGTCGATTATAACAACGATGTTATTACCGATTCGTTAAAAGTAGCTCGGGCCTTTGGTGAAAAATTGTCCGCTGTTCGTCTTGATACTTCTCGGACATTGGTAGATAAATACTTTTTGCGCAATCACCATTTAATGGGCACGTTTGACCCGCGGGGTGTGAATCCGCAACTTATTTTTGCTTTACGGGAAGCATTAGATAAAGAAGGATTCGATTTTGTAAAAATCGTTGCAAGTGGAGGTTTTGACGAAAAACGTATTTTAGAGTTTGAAAAAGCAAACGTTCCGGTCGACATGTACGGTATCGGGAGAAGCTTATTAAAAATTAACATCGGTTTTACAGGTGACAACGTACTATTAAACGGAACGCATTCCGCTAAAGAAGGACGGAAATATCGACCGAATCCTCGATTAGAAAAAGTTGAATTTAATCCGAACGATTAAGTATGATATAATGAGTAAAATTTTTACCGTATGTGGAGGTTTATCATGTCGACTTACCATTTTATTGGCATAAAAGGAACAGGTATGAGTGCATTAGCACAAATACTTCATGATTCTGGAGAAAAAGTGCAAGGTTCTGATGTAGAGAAGCACTTTTTTACTCAAGAAGTGTTAGAGAAAAAGAGAATCCCAATGTTTCCTTTTTCGGAAACTAATATAAAAGAAGGTCAAATTATTATCGCAGGTAATGCTTTTAATGAGAAGCATCCTGAAATAGTGCGGGCTCGCGAGTTAGGGCTTCCCTTTTATAAATATCATGAATATTTAGGAAAATTAGCTGATGAATATACAAGTATTGCAGTCACTGGTTCCCATGGCAAGACGTCGACGACTGGACTCTTAGCCCATGTATTAGAAGAGAGTTTTCCAACATCGTATCTAATTGGTGATGGTACTGGAAAAGGCCATAAAGATAGTAAGTATTTTGCCTTTGAAGCTTGTGAATATAAACGTCATTTCTTAATGTATAGGCCCGATTACGCAATTATGACGAACATTGATTTCGATCATCCAGATTATTTTACAGATATTGAAGATGTGTTCGATGCTTTTCAATCGATGGCCAATCAAGTGAAGCGAGGTATTATCGCTTATGGGGATGATCCGTATTTACAAAAGTTGCAGACAAAAGTACCGATTATTTTTTACGGACTGTCACCGAAAAATGACTTTTACGCATCGAATGTTCAAGTGTTAGAAGAAGGTACGCAATTCGACGTTTACGTTCGTGATACGTACTTTGATACCTTTATTATCCCATTATTTGGCGAACATCATATTTTAAATGCATTATCAATTATTGCCTTTTGTCATTATGAAGGGATTGACGTTGAAGCGATGAAGGCTTTGGCATCCTTCAAAGGGGTGAAACGTCGCTTTTCAGAAAAGCTAGTCGGTAACCAAGTAATTATCGATGATTATGCCCACCATCCGATTGAAATTGTCGCGACGATCGATTCGGCACGAACGAAATATAAAGATAAGGAGATCATTGCAATCTTCCAACCGCACACGTATACCCGGACGAAGACGTTTTTAAATGAATTTGCCGAAAGTTTAAATGAAGCGGACCAAGTTTATCTTTGTGATATCTTCTCATCTGCTCGAGAGTCCAACGGCGATTTAACGATCGAAGACCTTTTAGTAAAAGTAAATAACGGAAAGTTATTAACTTTAGATAATGTCGCCACGCTGCAAAAGTATGAAAATAGTGTACTAATCTTTATGGGAGCAGGCGATATTCAAAAGTTTCAAAATGCATATGAACAAACGCTCGTTAGCCCGTTTACTTCTATGTAAAAGTTTAGATTATTGTGTTTGCATAAGCGTTACAATTATGTAAACACTTTTTATTTTTTTATAATTTCTATTGTAAAACAATGTTGTAATAAGGTAAAATAAATATAAGCCTTTATTTTATAAGTATACTTAGTGAATTTTCATGTTAAAGGAGATGGAATATATGTATGCAGCAATTGCAATAGCTGTCATTATTGTTGCTCTAGCTTTTGCTATTTTAGTTGGCTATTTAGCAATGACATTAAAAGCAACACAAAGAACATTAAATAACGTAGCAGACACATTAGAAAGTGTGGAGAAGCAAGTCGAAGGAATTACGACAGAAACGACTCTATTGTTACAAAAGACGAATGATTTAGCAGAAGATGTAAATTATAAAGTTAGTAAGTTAAATAGTGTCTTTGAAGGTGTCGAAGATATTGGTGACTCTTTTAGCAACTTAACAACATCAATCAAAAAGTTAACTTCAAATTTAACCGATGATGAGGAAGTAGGTAAAGCGAAAGAAGCAGTCAAGTGGGGTTCAGCAATTATGAGCTTATGGAAAAACCGCGATAAATAGGAGGGCTAATGAATGAGTAACAAGTCGGGTAACGGTAAAGGTTTTTTAATTGGAACGTTAATTGGCAGTGTAGTCGGTGCAGTAACAGCTTTACTTCTTGCTCCAAAAGCCGGCGAAGATTTGCGTAAAGATTTAGGAAAAGGTGCAAAGCGTGCGCTAGATAAAGCAGATGACTTGAAAGATACAGTACAGGTCAAAACAGGTGAATATACGGAAAAAGCTAAAGAAGTAGGTGCTGAGCTAAAAGACAAAAGCACCGATTGGACGAAGAAGGCCGTCGATACGACAACACAGTTTACAAAGGACGTAACCGACAAGACGAAAGACATCGCGCAAGATATGACTGAAAAAACGAAGGATAAAGCAAAAGAAATTACTGATAAGACAAAAGAAGTAGCCCAAGAAGTTGCAGATAAGACGAAAGAAGTCGTCGATAATGTAACGGAAAAAACTAAAGAACTGACGGAAGAAACGAAAGGGACAACGGAAGAAGTAACGAAGAAGGCGGAAGAAGTCGCTAACAAAGTCGAAGAAATTAAGGATAAAGTACAAGAGTTAGCTGAAGAAAGTAAAAAATAAACAACTATTAAAAAATAAGAGAAACCTTATTAAAAAGAAACGGTGTACAGTTAATGTGCACCGTTTTTGTTCTTAATAGAATGCCCTATTAAGCACGTTTTAGTTAATAGTGGTACGTAAGGCTTTTATTGAAGTAGCTACTGGACCAGAAACTTATGGAATATTTTCATATTTGTTCTTTAGGATCCTTCGCTGTGTAGGTTTTAGTAAAAATGTATCTCGCCTTACTCATTGTAGCTAGTTTCCTGTAAACAAAATGCAGTTATTTCAAATTCTGTATACAGTAAGCTAGTCTACTGTAAACGAAATGAAGTTATTTTAAATTCTGTATACAGCAAGCTAGTCTACTGTAAACGAAATGAAGTTATTTCAAATTCTATATACAGCAAGCTAGTTTCCTGTAAACGAAATGAAGTTATTTTAAATTCTGTATACAGTAAGCCAGTTTACTGTAAACAAAATGCAGTTATTTCAAATTCTGTATACAGTAAGCCAGTTTACTGTAAACGAAATGAAGTTATTTCAAATTCTATATACAGCAAGCTAGTTTCCTGTAAACGAAATGAAGTTATTTCAAATTCTATATACAGCAAGCTAGTTTCCTGTAAACGAAATGAAGTTATTTTAAATTCTGTATACAGCAAGCTAGTTTCCTGTAAACGAAATGCAGTTATTTCAAATTCTGTATACAGTAAGCCACATTTACGATGTAAGTTTTACTGAAAGTATGTCCCAACTTACTCACCATGGGATGGTGCTCTAATTTATGTGTGAAACGAGCAATCATTTAGGAAATCTACTTTGCTTTCCACGGGCACGGCCTTGCCCCGACAAAAGATACATCGACGTTGTCCGCAAAGGGCGTCTTTAGTCGCTGGTCCTTAAAAAATCTCCTCTTTCGACTCGCTAAGGGGTTTTTTGCTCGTGCTGTTTTCGTAGATTCCCAACGTTTACGCTCTATCTACATTTCGAATTTACACAATGATATGGACTCAATTCACCATATTAGTCTTTTGTTATGCAAGATTTCCTTAAAATGCTTTATACCTCCTCAACAAAGTCTTACACTAGGTAAGATTTTTATAAAATACTCTTATACTTCCTCAATAAACTCATTAAGTAACGATACATAAAAGTCTAATTATATTTCAACGCATAAATTTACTATTCAAAAATATTTAGCTTTCGCAATAAAAAGCTTCTAAATCTAGTTAGCACGTTTTATTCAAAACCAGTCCATTATAGACTTTAACGATGAAAAAGTGCAAGAGTTCAATCGTGACCTTCGATTTAATTATATGTAAACAACATAAACCTCCCTAAAGTCAGAAGTAAAAGCTTTAGGGAGGAATTGATTTAAAGAAGATGATTTTCTTTTCGTTTAATTTTTAATGTTAAGCGATCTCCCTCTTGAATAACATCGTGAAAGCTAGCCTGCTCCTCATTTCGTAAAAGTTCATAAGAACCGGTAATAGAGTCGATATTTAAATCGGCGTAACGGAAAACATCTTGGAAAATAAAGTCCCTAACTTTATGACGTTTAATCTCAAGTTCATCTCCATGATTTAATATGTTTTCTTCAGTTAATACTTTATCTTGACGAGTAATTGTATGAAGCGGTTGCTCTAACGTAATCGGTCGGTCATTAAATATAACATTTAACGTTCGCTTTCGTTTTATGTTTAATTTGTCTAATAGTTGTTGTACCGTTACGGAGCCGGAAGGAACAACTTCAATCTTTGCCCCATTAACAATCGGCGTATCGAAAGTTACTTGCTCACCGTTCAAAAGTAGTTTTTGACGTTGGCCTTCTAATTTAATGGGTTGGCCATCAACAAATACTTGGAAAGCTTGAGCATCTGAAGTGTCTACGTTAATGCTATGTAAAAATTCGCCAATCGTTTCAGGAAAAATAATGTCAACTTCATCATTATCTTCTAAAACATAGGATTGGTCGACGGTTTTTGTATTGTTTACTTTATAAGTCGGCTTAACAGTATAGGATTGTCCGTTGTAAAAGCAAAGAAGTGGCTCTTTCGTTCCGATGATTTCTTCAATTGTAACAGTAGGTGAAGTACCGTCCTTTCCTTTAATAATGTCAATTCGATCGTTCTCTTGAACAAAATCGTTTACGGTCACTTTTTCACCGTTACGTAAAATTGTCGGTGCACTACCGTAAGTTCCAGGTAGAACCAATTCTTCCCCATTGACTTTTACGAAGTAGGCGAGACCTATCTTACCGTAGAAATCATTTATATCAACACCAGCTTGGACTAGGCAATCGCCGACAGTTAAATTATCCATTGTAAAAAGAAACACATTCCGGCCATTTACATAAATATTCATATATTCAAAAGGGTTTTCCGTAGCACTAATTGCGATTCCAATCGGTGTAACAAAATCAGGTCCTTTAGGTAGGATTGTTTTGTCATCGATCATTTGAATAGCCTCAGACCCTCTAACTGCAACGCGATTGTTAGGTAAATCTAAGTAATCGGCAATCTTTTCCTCAATTAATGGTGTTAAACTACCACCACCGATTAACATGATTGCTTGAGGTGCTTTTGTATTTAGTTGTTTAACTTTATCAGCTAAAAGTTGTGCTAAATGGTCGACAGTTTCATCAATTATCGTTACTAATTCTTCATATGTAACTTCAACTTCAAAACCAAGAATATCTTCAACAGTGGCTACTTTATCATCAACGACTTTTCGTTTAAGATATTCCGCCTGTTTAAAGTCTAGCAAAAAATGGTCGCTAATTTTCTCTGTAATTTCATCCCCGGCGATGGGGACCATACCGTATGCAACGATTGTGCCATCCCTTGCAATTGCTAAGTCACTCGTTCCTGCACCAATATCGATTAATGCGACGTTTAATCGACGCATTGATTCTGGAATAAGTACGTGGATAGCGGCGATTGGCTCGAGCGTAAGAGCAGCCATTTCTAAATCTGCTCGATCTAAAGCAGCGATTAACGATTCTACGACAACTTTAGGTAAGAAAGTAGCAATAACCTCGACGGACACTTCCTCGCCAGTTTGATCAATAAAGGAACCAATTTTTTCACCGTCTAGTCTATAATGGACGACAGAATAGCCGACACAATAGTAATCATAAAAACTGCTTTCCTGTTCTTCTGCCAGTTGAAGTTGCGCTTGTTGTACAGCACTTAATTCGATATGTTTAATTTCTTCCTCTGTTTTTATCGGTCGCTCATCGATTGGAATGGTAATTGTCGTTTGAATCGTTTTTAATGCTCGACCAGCCGCAGCGACACAAACTTTTCGAAGTGGTCCATGCTTTTCTTCAAGTTTACTTTTTACGCTTGTGATTACCTCTGCTACTTGAACGACATCTTGTATTTGACCATCTAGCATTGCTCGTTCTTTATGTTGTTCTGTGTAAAAATCCGTTACGGTAAAGTTACTTTTATTTTTTGCTAATAAAATGCCTGTTACGGACTGGGTACCGATATCGAGGGCAAAAACGTGTTCGTTCATAGATTAGCATGTCCTTTCTTTTCAATGATCAAGTCTTATGTTATCCTCATTATATATTCTTTCGGGTGACAAAGGAAACTTTTTTCGTTATAATTGTCTTAATTATGAAAAAATTTACAGGGAGAGACGGTAAAATATGAGTAGTAGAAAGATGGAAGAGTTGCGTGAACAGTTAGACACGTTGAACTTAGAAATTTTAGAGTTAATTAGCCAACGTGCAAAAATTGTCCAGGAGATTGGTGAAATTAAAAGCAAACAGAGCACGAGGAGATTCGACCCGGTACGTGAACGAGATATGTTAAATACCATTTTAGAACATAATGACGGTCCAGTCTCCGATGCGATGATTGAACATATTTTTAAAGAGATTTTCAAGCTTAGCCTTGGTATTCAGGAAGATGATAAGAAAAAGGCATTGCTCGTATCTAGAGAGCGTAAACATTCTGATACAGTGGTCGATATTAAAGGTGTACCATTCGGTAACGGAGATGCTCGCTTCATCTTCGGACCGTGTGCGGTAGAGAGCTACGATCAAGTAGCGAATGTTGCAAAGTCTGTGAAAGAAAAGGGCTTAAAATTACTACGTGGTGGAGCGTACAAACCACGTACTTCACCGTACGATTTCCAAGGCCTCGGTCTAGAAGGATTAAAAATTTTAAAACGTGTAGCGGATGAGTATGGCTTAGCAGTAATTAGTGAAATCGTTAGTCCGGAAGACGTTGAAGAAGCTCTCGATTATATCGATGTCATTCAAATCGGAGCAAGGAACATGCAAAATTTTGAACTATTAAAAACTGTAGGGGAAACTGAAAAACCAGTAATTTTAAAGCGAGGCATGTCAGCGACGATTTCTGAGTTTATTCATGCTGCTGAGTATATAATTTCTCGAGGAAATGGCAATATTATCTTATGTGAGCGCGGAATTCGTACGTATGAGACAGCGACTCGTAATACGTTAGATATTTCAGCAGTACCAGTATTAAAACAGGAGACACATCTACCAGTATTGGTTGATGTCACGCATTCGACGGGACGCCGTGATTTATTACTACCTACTGCGAAAGCAGCTTTAGCTGTGGGAGCGGATGGAATCATGGCAGAAGTTCATCCAGATCCAGCTGTAGCCTTATCAGACTCGCAACAACAAATGGATTTAGATATGTTCGATGACTTTTTTGAAGAATTAAATGCCTATAAACAATCTACTACAAAAGAAACAGTTGGAAAGTAGCACGTATGATGAACGAAATTGACACTTGACGAATTTTTGACGAAAATATATACAGCAAACTCGTTTATTATACGTGTTTGCTGTATATTTTTTGTGTTTTTAATCAAGCTAAGATATGATTAAAGGAGGACAAAAGTTTTGACCGGAGGTGAAGGGAAATGAGTGTAACAATTTATGATGTAGCAAGAGAAGCAAACGTATCTATGGCAACTGTTTCACGTGTAGTTAATGGCAACCCGAATGTTAAACCTACAACAAGGAAGAAGGTCTTAGATACAATCGAAAGGCTAGGCTATCGTCCTAATGCTGTAGCAAGGGGTTTAGCGAGCAAAAAGACAACAACTGTTGGGGCTATTATCCCAGACATCTCGAGTATCTTTTTCTCAGAATTAACTCGGGGAATTGAAGATATTGCGACGATGTACAAGTATAACATTATTTTAAGTAACTCAGATCAAAATAAGGAGAAGGAACTTCGACTAATCGACACGATGTTAGAAAAGCAAGTTGATGGAATCGTCTTTATGGGTGGAAAGATTACCGAAGACCATATCAAACAGTTTAAAACAGCGAATGTTCCGGTCGTGTTAGCTGCAACTCAAGATGAAACAAAAACTTTGCCATCGATTAATATTGATTACCGTCAAGCAGCTTATGAAGCAACGAATTATTTATTAAATTCGATTGAAGAACAGCCTGCTTTTATTAAAGGTAATGATTATGTACAATCGAATGGTTTAAAATTTGAAGGATATATGCAAGCCTTACGCGATGCGTCTATCGATGTTGATGAGTCATTAATTATCGAAGAAGAAACAACATATAATGGTGGAATTTCCGCTGTTAATAAGCTGTTAGAACAAGAGAAAAAGCCTAAAGGTATTTTTGTTGCGACAGATGAGATGGCTGTCGGTGTCATTCATAGTTTACAAGATGGGGGATTACGAGTACCAGAAGATGTAGAAGTGTTTGGCTTTAATAACACTCGAGTATCTTTAATGGTACGGCCGACGTTAACAACAATCGTTCAACCGATGTATGATATTGGAGCGGTTGCAATGCGTTTGTTAACGAAGTTTATGAATAAAGAGGAAGTCGATGAACAAACAGTTATTTTACCCCATCGTATTTTAACCCGTGATTCAACAAAATAAATATATAAAAATACGATCAAACTGGGGAGATTCAAGATGAAAAAAAGAGATTTGCTGACCCCCATAGGAATAACAGTAGGTTTCATCATGATCTCCGCTGCGATTTTATCGAGTGGAGGTCGAGAAGGCTTTATTACATTTGTCGATATTACATCAGTGTTAATTGTAATTGGTGGACTTATCGGGTCATTATTGATTAACTTCAAGTTTGAGCAGATTAAAATGTTTTATCGGGTGATGCGAGAAGCCTTTCGCAAGACCGATCAAAAAATTCCCGATTTAATCCAATTATTCGTCAGTTTATCGGAGCGTGCACGAAAAGATGGCTTGCTAGCTTTGGAAGATGAGATAGCTGATGAAGAGGACGAGTTCATTAAAAAGGGTGTTTTATTAGCTATTGATGGTATTGAACCAGAAGTGATTCATGAAATTATGAATGCCGAGATCGTAGCCCTTGAGGAGCGTCATTTTAATGGGCGACTCCTATTAGAAAAAGCAGGAGAATATGCTCCTGCTTGGGGTATGATCGGTACACTTATTGGGCTTGTATTAATGCTTAACAACTTAGAAGATCCGTCTAGCTTAGGACCAAATATGGCTGTAGCCCTATTAACAACTCTTTATGGTACTGTATTAGCGAACCTAGTGTTTATTCCTATGGCGAGTAAATTAGAAAACAAAACGGAAGAAGAAATCTTTATGAAACAAATTATTATTGAAGGAATTATTGGAGTACAATCTGGACAAAATCCAAGAATCCTAGAAGAGAAGTTAAGCGCCTTTTTACAAGGAGACGACGAGGAAGCTATTAGACAAGAAAGCGAAGTAGTTCGCGGAGGAGAGGCCCATGAGGCTTAATCGAGACAGGAAAAAGTCTAACGACAAAGGTGCTCCA
>Ga0079226_10000835_pt1 | contig 22699 bp, 24 predicted proteins | sample Poulit2014_FD_76345 | JGI IMG/M metagenome (GOLD analysis project Ga0079226, IMG submission 76345) | Agricultural soil microbial communities from Georgia to study Nitrogen management - Poultry litter 2014 | ecosystem: Environmental > Terrestrial > Soil > Agricultural land | place: USA: Georgia...
AAGTATCAGGTGATTGAACGTTTCAACATGAAAGCTAAAGGGAACGAGCGAATTTAAGTCGAGAACTATTATATAGTGGGAATGTTGCTTAACAGATGTCATGAACTTGCATAATCTTATCCAAGTGAAACTTTAAAATCGAAAGGGGAAACGATAAAAATGGATTTAATTCTTAAAAACGCACTTATCCCTCAAGGGGACAGAAAAGTAGCGTCGAACATTTTAGTTAAAGACGGAAAAATTGCGGGGTACCTTGATTCAGTAGATGGTATTTCAGCAAAAGAAACGATGGACGTTAAAGGTAACTTAGTCGTTCCTGGATGTATTGATCCACATACTCACTTCATGGACCCAGGATTTGAGCACCGTGAAAACTTTAGTACAGGAAGCCGCTCTGCAGCAGCAGGTGGAGTAACGACATTCATCGATATGCCGTGCTGTAGTAAGCCTTCAGTACGTAGTGCAGAAAGCTTCCACCAAAAGCATGACCCTATTAAGAACAAAGCATATGTTGACTATGCATTCTGGGGTGGAGCAACTGGTGAAGATGTTCGTGAAGGTTGGTTAGACAACGTTTACCCACAAGTAGACGAAGGAGTAGTTGCATTTAAAGTTTACATGACTCCATCAGTTCCAACGTTCCCAAGAGTTGAAGATGCTGAAATGTTAGAGATTTTCAACGAAGTTGCGAAAACAGGACTACCAATTGGTGTTCACGCAGAGAACTATAACATTTGTACGTTCTACTCAAACAAATTAGAAGCAGAAGGTCGTACAGATGGACCAGCTTGGGCACAAGCAAGAATGGCTCTAGCTGAAAAAGTAGCTATTGAATTAACAATTAGTATGGCAGAAGCTACAGGTGCTCGTTTACACATCGTACACATGAGTACTAAAGAAGGTGTTAAATTAGTACGTGAAGCGAAAGCACGTGGTGTAAAAGTAACAGCAGAAACGTGCCCACACTACTTAGTGTTAAACGCACAAGAAGCTATGACTGAACGTGGATCATTTGCTAAGATTGCTCCACCATTACGTGAAACTGAAGATAACATTGTTCACTGGCAAGGACTTGCTGACGGAACAATTGACTTCGTTGGTACAGACCACGCACCATATGAAATTGAAACTGAGAAAGATGCAGAAGGTTCAACAATTTGGAACACGTTCCCAGGAATCCCTGGTGTTGAAACGATGGTACCTATCTTAGTAAGTGAAGGATTAAATAAAGGTCGTTTATCATTATCACGTTTCATTGAAGTAACGAGTAGAAACGCAGCTATTCACTACGGAATTTATCCGAAGAAAGGTTCTATGGAGTTAGGTTCAGATGCTGACTTCACAATTATTGACCTTGACCGTGAATACACAATTGATGAAAAGAAATCTGAAACAATGGCTAAGTACAACCCGTTACACGGTATGGAATTAAAAGGTAAGCCTGTCCAAACAATCGTTCGTGGTCAGTTAATTTATGACGAAGACAACGGCGGCATTGTTGGAGATGTAGGTTACGGTGAATATGTGAAGCGTCAAAGCATTCAAAGACTTGACCGTGGCATTAAGTTTGAAAACTATGAAGAAGGATGGAAAGAAGCAGAAGATGCTTACCGCGTAGAGCAAGCACTTTCTTCATCAGTTGAATTAGGAGAAAAACTAAACAAATAAGTAAATAATTTTATATTATTTAAACAATAAAAACAAAATTTGGAGGAGATTTATTATGACAGAATTAAAAGGTAAGAAGCACGCATTAGTAATTATTGACATGTTGAATGACTTTATCCCAGAAGGATCAGCAATGGAGTGTGGACAAGCAGGACGTGACATCATTCCTAAGATTAGAGAAGCAATGGACTTCTGTCACGAAGAAGATATTCAAGTTGTACACATTCAGGAAGCACACCGTAAAAATGACGCTGACTTCCGCGTAAGACCAGTTCACGCAATCAAAGGAACTTGGGGCCATGAGTTCATTCCTGAACTACAACCAGAAGAAGATAAAGGCGACTACATCGTTCAAAAGCGTCGTCACAGTGCATTCACATTCACTGACTTCGACTTATTCTTAAGAGAAGAAGAAATTGACACTGTTGTTTTAACAGGTGTATGGACAAACGTATGTGTAAGAAGTACAGCATCAGATGCACTTTATAACGGATACAACGTTATTGCACTTTCTGACGGTACTGCTTCACAAACAGATGAAATGCACGAAGGCGGCTTAAGAGACATGGGAATCTTCGGAGATATCATGACGACTGATGAATATATGAAAGCTGCAAAAGAAAAATTCTCCCAAGCAAAAAACGCATAAGGTAGAAGAATTTAATTGAGCCGTAAGACGAGAATCGTCGTCGGTATCACAGGAGCAAGTGGATCAGTGTATGGTTATACACTGGTCCGCGCGCTTCATGAATTAGGTATTGAAACTCACTTAGTTGCATCCGAAACGGGAGTAAAGGTTTTGCAATATGAGTGTGGTGTTGATATTGAAGAGTTAAAACAGTACGCAGTTGTTCATGAAAATGGCGACTTGTTTTCTTCAATAGCAAGTGGATCATTCCAAACAGATGGAATGGTTGTCGTTCCGTGTTCAATGAGTACATTAGGTTACATAGCTAATGGGATCGGTGATAATTTATTATGCCGTGCAGCAAACGTTGCTATGAAAGAAAGAAGAAACTTAATTATCGTTCCGAGAGAAGCGCCATTACATACGCTTCACTTACGGAATATGACTACTCTTGCGGAAACAGGAGTATCCATTTTACCAGCAAGCCCGGGTTTCTATCACCGACCGAAAGAAATTTGGGAATTGGTTAATTTTATGGTTGCTCGTATATTAGATGAACTTAAAATTGAACATCAACTTATAGAAAGATGGGGTGAGAAGGCATGACTCCCCGTAATATTAGAGAACTTCTAGATGATTGGGAAAGTCGCCAATTGTTATATCGTGTTAGAAAAGAAGTAGACCCTCAATTTGAATTAGGAGCGGTTTTAAAAACAAAAAATGGTGCTAAACCATTTTTATTTGAAAATGTATTAGGATATGACGTGCCGATGTTAGCAGGAACAGGTGGATGCCGAGACTTAATGGCTGATAGTATGGGCATTGAGACGGACGAAATTGTTCCACATATGATTGACGCACTCGTTAATCCGATAGAAACAACATTAGTACCTACAGGACCTGTCCATGAAAATGTTGTAACAGGACCATTTAATCTCGACGATTTCTTTCCGGTACCAACCTTCCACGAGTTAGATTGTGGACCATATTACGTATCAGGTGTGTTAGTTGTTAAAGATATGGATGGCAATAAACGATACACTTCGATCCGTAGAATGGGGGTTTTAGGCGGAAATCGTACGAACATTGTTATTACCTCGCCTGAACTCCAGCGACAATATGCTCATTTTGAAGAAAAAGGAGAACCAATGGAAATCGCACTGATGTTCGGTGTAACTCCGGCGGTTGTTTTAGCTTCGCAGTATAGTACTCATTTATATCATGCAGACAAATTGAATTTAGCTAGTGCTTTAACAGGACAGTCATTAGACGTAGTTAAGTGTAAGACTGTTGATTTAGAAGTTTTAGCAGAAGCAGAAATAGTTATGGAAGGGAAAATCTTGCCTCATGAAAGAGATCCAGAAGGATTATTCGGAGAGCTAGGTGGCTATTATGGTGGGAATGAACCACAGCCAATTGTTGAGATGACAGCAATTACTTATCGAGACAATCCAATTCCACAAACTATTTTACCGGCAAGTGCAGAGGAAAGACTTCCTATGTGCTTAGTACGTGAAATGACTTTATTCAGTACTGTTCGTCAAACAGTTGAAAACGTAAAAGCTGTACACGTGCCAATGGCAGCAGCAGCTCGTTTACACGCTGTTATCCAAATTGACAAAAAGACTGAAGGGGACGCTAAGCAAGCAGCATTAGCAGCATTTGCTAGCGATAAAGATTTAAAACACGTCGTTGTCGTTGATGATGATGTTGATCTATTCAACGCAGAAGACGTGGAATGGGCGATTGCGACAAGAACGCAAGCAGCTAAAGATATATTTATAGTTTCGGGAGCTAAAGGTTCGCCTTTAGAGTCATCACATAACATAAATGATGTATCCGATAAGATGGGTATAGATGCTACAGTCCCATTAGATCAAAAAGAAGCGTTTCAGCGAACTTCTATTCCATTTAAAGTGGATAACTTGGAAGATTACTTATAAAATTGATCAAGACGGGAGAGAAACACAATGAGTGCAATTGGATTAGTTGAAACAAGAGGTCTAACTGCAGCGATTGAAGCGCTCGACTCGATGGCGAAAGCGGCAAATATCCAGCTAGTTGACATGAAACGTGTCGGTTCTGGATTAATTACTGTTATCGTTGAAGGCGATGTTGCTGACGTAAGTGCAGCAATTGAAATAGGAAGACTTGCACCAGATATTGCTGGGGGAGAACTTATTTCTTCAAACGTTATTCCGAGACCTCATTCAGAACTTAAAAAGATTTTATAATGACAAAAACTCTATAATATTGGGGGTGTAATGTATGTCGAATGTGATGAGACGAGTAGTACAGGAAGCTTTATCCGGTAATACGACAATTGTCTCGCATACACAGGCTGGACAGTCTAATCGTGGACGTGTTACGCAACAGGGATCTAACCGTGGGGGTTCCGCACAATTAAGTAACATTAATCGTCCAAATTACCAACAGATGAAAAAAGACCGTCGTTTAGGGCCGTTAAAAAATGCTGGCCGCACTGGTGGACATGCGGGTAATCGTGTAACATCAAATTACTCAGCGCGCCGTTCGGTTAATCAACCAGTTAACAATCGTGTGCAATCAAATCGACCAAACGCAAGCCGTGCGACACATACTCCGACGAGAAGAGTGAATAACCCAGCGCCAAGAAGAGCTGCGGGTGCTCCTGTCATTAAAAGAAGCAACGCTCCAACGTCGAACAGAAGTAACGCACCTGCTGGAAGAAGTAATGCTCCTGTTTCACACAGAAGCAATGCACCAGTCGGAAGGAGAAGTAACGCGCCAGTAGGAAACCGTAGCAATGCTCCGCAAGGATTTAGAACAAATCCATCTACTGGAAGGAAAAGCAACGCACCTGTCGGAGGAAATAGAGGTAGTGTTTTAACACGTAATGACTCTGCTTCCATCTTACCGCATAGCTATAACGTTGATAATGTATCACGTTTAAGTTCGTTTACACTTTCTCAGGGAAAGGCATCAAACCACGGACACGTTAGAAATACCTTGAGAACGAACGAGAAGTTAATAGGCACGACACGAAATGGTGGAAATATCTGGTTTTTCGAACATGTTAACAATGATCTGGTAGATTCATTCAATCGTTCGATTAGAAACGTATCTATTGGTGTCATAGAAATGCCAGAAAATTTACCGAGTTATTTACTTATTATTAACGATATGATACGTAAAGGTAAAAACTTAGAGTTTTACGTATCTTGGGATAAAGAAAATGAAGAGCAATTTCTAGTTGAATTGTATAGCGAAGATGCTAAGCAGTTGGAAAGTATTTTACGAGACATTTATCAAGCGATTAACAGGCGCTCAATTAAACGAGTAGATTCACATGTCGTTTCAGCCCCAAGTCCTTGGTTGTCAAAACAATTCAACTTAAATACATCAGTTGACGCACTTGCAATATTAGAAGGAATCCCTTATTACACAGGCGTTCTCTTAGTCAACAAAGTATTAGATGAAGGTCATAACCATTCATTTGATTATGAGATTAATAACAATCACATTTTACTAAAAGGTGATTATGAGACAGTATCTGATTTAGTAACGCAGCTAAAAAAAGTTGCTAATCATTTATAATTGTTACTAAATTCCGGGAGGAGGATGAATAGCGTTGATAGCACTTGGTCTAATCGAGACAGTAGGATACGCTACTGCAGTATCAGCGGCAGACGCTGCTGTAAAAGCTGCGGACGTTGAAATTATTGGTCTAGAGAAAATTATTGGCGTTAATGGTTATGTCAGTGTAACGGTCCATTTTAGTGGAGATGTTGCTGCTGTACAGTCTGCAGTTGATGCAGGTAGAGAAAAAGGTGAAATGATTGGAGAAGTTGTTTCATCTGAAGTAATCGCACGTGCACATTCAGACGTACAAGAATCATTAATTAGTCAATTTAAGATTAATGATGTAACAAAAGGTCCAGAGGAAGTAGAATCTAAGAAGATTGCAGCAGAAAAGAAAGAAACTGAGAAAAAAGAAACGAAAAAAGCAGCTTCTAACAAAAAGTCTGCAAAAGATAAATCTGACAAATAATTTAACGGATAATAAATAATTTTTTAAACAATCTGAGGAGGAATTTAAAATGGGTGAAGCATTAGGATTAGTAGAGACAAAAGGTCTAGTAGGTGCAGTTGAAGCAGCGGACGCAATGGTAAAGGCAGCAAATGTTCATATTTGCGGCTATGAAAAAGTAGGATTCGGGCTTGTAACAGTAATGGTTCGTGGAGATGTTGGTGCTGTAAAAGCGGCAACAGATGCAGGTGCTGACGCTGCAAGCCGTGTTGGAGAGTTAATTAGCGTTCACGTAATCCCAAGACCACATAGTGAAATCGATCGTGCGTTATTATCACAAGGTGAATAATTATGTTATTCAACCGACAGAGAAGCTTACTAGTTGAATCTACTTTGTCGGAATTACTGAAACGAAATCAGAATAATGCGCAGAATGACGTTAAAACCGTGCACGTACTACTCTTTCATCATTTAAATGGTATTGATGAGTACGTGCAATCGATTAATGAACTTCATAATGAAAATGTAAGAGTCGTCGTTTGTCCCGATGAAGAGCTGTTAAATCATTATTCAATCACTGAATTAGCTCAAAAAGTTGGGACGGATAATTTCATAACGTTAAGTCGTTTAGAAGAGACGAAGACTTCGATTGACGAGCTGTTAATACCAGTTCTGCCATTTTCTACAGTAGCAGATATTCTGAATTTCAATGATGTACGCACATCAATCCGATTGATTTTGTGGGCTTTAATGAGCGGAAAGAAAGTCATTGCTAGTTCTTCAAGTGCAAATCCATTCGATCCATCAATGGAAGCGTCTGGATTGAATCAAGGAACGATGCTTTTGAAAAGACGTTTAAAAGAACAGTTAAATACATTAAAAGGTTTCGGTATTGAATTAATTGATGATATGTCGAAACTCGTATTAACTGCAAAACGCGTAGAAGAAAAAACAGGTAAAAAATCTGTTTTAACAGCAGATGATATTCAACAAGCGAGAACTGCTGGTCATGCGAATATAATGATAGAAAATAATACGATTATTACTCCATTAGCACGAGACGTTGCTAAACAATATGGAATAACAATTGAAATAGCTAGAGGGGGATAGAAAATGGAACTAGGCATAGTGGTTGGTCGAGTGACTGCAACAAGAAAAGACGAGAACTTAGTCGGAACTAAACTATTAATCACGCAACCTATCGGATTAGATGGTTCCCCTCTAGATGCACAATCTACTGTAACAGTTGATACAGTTGGTGCTGGAATGGGTGAGAAAGTAATCGTTGTTAGAGGATCGATGGCGTCACGAGCAGTAAATAATGAAAAGTCTCCCGTTGATGCGGCTATCGTAGGTATTATTGATAATTTAGAATGGGAGAACTTGAAAGGGTGAATTGAACAGAATGGAAGCAGAAAGAATAAAAGAAGCACTACAATATAGAAAACTAATTGATGTTTTGTGTGATGAAAATCAGTTTGCCGATGTTGTTCTAGAGGGAGGATATGTCATTAACACAGTGACACGTGAGATCCTTGAAGCAGATGTTGCTATTAAAGGAGAACACGTCCTAATGGTCGGTGACTGTAAGGATTTAATCGGTAAGAATACGAAGGTTCAAAATGTTAGAGGGAAGTTTGTATCACCTGGATTTATTGATGCGCATATGCACTTTGAAAGTTCGATGTTAACGTGTACAGAGTTCTCGCGTTTATCAATTCCAACAGGTACAACGGGTATGGTTTGTGACCCTCACGAAATTGGAAACGTTTTAGGGATCAATGGAATGAAGGCGATGATTGAGGAAGCAAGAACATTGCCTAACCAGATTCTCTTTACAATTCCAGCAATGGTACCGGATGCTCCGGGGCTTGAGACAGCTGGTGAAGATGTTAACTCAACGCATATGAAAGATATTTTACCAGATCCTCTCGTTCGTGGAATCGGTGAAATTGAGCACTTCGCGAACATTCAACCAGTATATGAGAATGCTCCACATATTATTGATGATTTAATTGCTGCAGTTAGCTACTGTAAAGGTTTAGGAAAAACAGTCGAAGGTAACGCACCGCAATTATTCGGAAAAGATCTAGCTGCACATATTATCGGTGGTGGAAACCACGTATCATGTCACGAAACGACGACAAAAGAAGAAACAATGGAAAAATTACGTTACGGTGTGACAGTTCACATGCGTGAAGGTTCATCACAGCGTAATATGGCGGACTGTGTTCGTGCGGTTACAGAAGAGGGCATGGACTCACGTCGCTTAACGATTGTTACAGATGACGTCGTTGCAGAAGATTTATTACGTGATGGACACATGAACGAAGTTATTCGTCGTGCAATTGCAGTTGGTGTAGATCCAGTTGAAGCGATTCAAATGACTACAATTAACCCTGCACAACACTTCGGATTAGATGATGTCGGTTTCTTAGCACCAGGAAAGCGTGCTAACATCGCTATTATCGATGACTTAAATGAAATGACTATTAATTCAGTTTACTTAAACGGAGTGAAAGCTTCTGAAGGAAACGATTTATTAATTGAATTAGGTTCTTACACGTACCCAGAGTCAGTTAAAAACTCTGTTAAGTGTGACCCTATTTCAGTCGAAGACTTACACATTCCAGCACGTGGAAATAAAGCGAAAGTTCGTTCACTCGTAGCGATTCCATTCCAAAACTTAACGAATGCTGATGAGTTCACACTTAACGTTGAAAACGGTGTTGTACAGCCTTGCTTACAGCAAGACGTTTTACCAGTCTTCGTTATTGAAAGACACGGAAGAACTTCGAATATCGGTAAAGGTTTCTTAAATGGCTTCAAATTAAAAGAAGGAGCTATTGCGGAAAGTGTTGCGCATAACACGCACAACATTATCGTAACAGGAACGAATTATGAAGATATGGTTACTGCAGTTAACCGCGTAATCGCAATGGGCGGTGGAATTGCTATGATCAAAGACGGAAAAGTTGTCGGTGATTTAGAGCTAAACGTTGGTGGTTTAATCACAGACAAGTTAGACGCACAAGAAGTAAGTGAAGAAATTGCAGAATTAACTCGTTTAGCAAAAGACGAATTAGGCTGTGAAATGGAAGTTCCATTCATGCACTTATCATTCTGGACACTCGTAACGAGCCCAGACTTGAAGATTACTGATTACGGGTTAATTGACGTTAAAAGCTTTGAAATCTTAGATCCAGTGATTGAATAAGGAGGCTATACAGAAATGTCTGTTCGCGTAGTAGATTTAACTCAACCAATCTATCGTGGAATGCCTGTATTCCCGTTGCATCAGCCGACGCATATTTGGCAAAACATTTCACACGAAGAAAGTAAAAAGAAAATTGGTTTTGAGTTCCAAACGAATAATATCTTAATTAATGAACACGGTGGAACACATACGGACGCGATTTTTGAGTTTGATCCTAACGGAAAAAACTTAGATGAAATGCCATTAGAATACTTCTATGGACCTGCTGTATGTTTAGACGTTTCACACGTGTCGCCAGACGGATATATTACACCTGATGATTTAGAAGACGCACTTCAACGTTCAGGACAAGTCATTGAGCGTGGTGATATCGTTCTTTTATATACAGGTCATTATAATCGTGAATATGGTAACGATGAGTATTTAACACGTTACTGTGGACTTAATGTTGAAGGGGCAAGATGGCTCGGTGAAAAAGGTGTCGTCAATATCGGTATTGATTCACCAGCAATTGATAACCCTGTAGACATGAAGTATTCAGGTCACCTCATCTGCCGTGATTATGAAATGTCTAACACGGAGAACTTGGCGAACTTAGATCAAGTAGCAGGTATGAGATTTTTATACTTCGGTTTACCACTACCGATTAGAGAAGGTACAGGCTCGCCGATTAGAGCAGTTGCTGTATTTATTGAGTAAATAACAAAGCACATTTTAAAGGAGTTGTTAATAAATGGTTCGGTCGAGACAAGATAGAATCCGAGAAGAGATTTTTATTCCGCCCTATGAAGGTCGTGGGGCGGTTCTACGACCGGGTGAAGAACTCATCATTATTGATGTTGAAGGAAAACAAGTAGGGGACTTCGTTTGCTTCAATAAAAACAATCCTGAAGAGCACGTTTCACCGGTTCATATGAGAGCATCACTAAGTAGTATTCGACTACAAATCGGTGATGGTTTATATAGTAACAAACGTCGACCACTAATGACATTTGTTGAAGACACTGTTGAGAAGCATGACTTTTTCTTCCCAGCGTGTGACTATTACCGTTACAAAATTGATTATGGCTTAGAGGATCACCCTAACTGCCATGATAACTTAAAACAAGCTTTAACATCTCAAGGTTTAGGTCACGTACCTGTGCCTGATCCGATTAACTTTTTCATGAATAACGCATTAGATGCAGACGGAGATTACATTATTGAAGAGCCATGGTCAAAACCTGGTGATTACGTTCGTTTACGTGCAGAAGAAGAAGTCGTCATTGCATGCTCGACTTGTTCACAAGATTTAGCACCTGTTAACGGATGGAAAGTAACTCCAATTAAAATGCAGATTGTAGAAGCACGATAAAAAATAAAATATCGTTAACTAAACGCACTTTTAATGGTAAATTGTGACTGTTATGTAACAAAACACTAGTATTTTGAACTGTTATATGATAAAGTTGTAAAAAACCACTAAAAGATATTGACAATTTCCAGTAAATTGTATATTCTAATGTGACATCGCGGATGACTATTATGGGAGAGTGCTTAACAGCCGCCGAAGGAGCAAGTTTCAAAAAAATCACCCTTTGAAACCAATCTCTCAGGTAAGAAAAACCATAATGGGACGCATCTCTGGAGAGCGCGTACGTTAACGCCACCAAAGGGGAACGACTCTAACATTCTTTATGAATCTTAGAGTAAAACTCTCAGGTAAAAGGACAGGGGCAGGGAAAATACTACTCTCTGTCCTTTTTGTGTTCTCAAAAATAAGTGAAAGACATAAATATAGCCTTTTAGCTTAACGAATAGTCAATGTTCTCAGAGTAATCGAAGAATACTTAAGGGTAGGTTTAAGAGTGATAATAACGTAACAATATTATTAAGGGGGAAGGGTTAAATGAGTTTACAGAATAATGATGCAACAATTTTTAATGCAATAGAGAATGAGCGTGATCGCCAATTAAATACGCTCGAGCTTATTGCATCAGAAAACTTCGTTAGTGAAGAAGTATTAGAAGCTATGGGAAGTATTTTAACGAATAAATATGCTGAAGGATATCCGAACCGAAGATATTATGGGGGCTGTGAGTACGCAGATATCGTTGAAAATGCAGCGATTGATCGTTTAACAGAACTGTTTGATGCAAAATATGCTAACGTGCAACCACATTCAGGTGCTCAAGCGAACTTTGCAGTGTTCTTTGCACTACTTCAGCCAGGCGATAAAATCATGGGGATGAATTTATCTCACGGGGGACATTTAACACACGGAAGTCCAGTGAACGTTTCAGGGAAATGGTTCGACGTCGTTTCATACGGTGTATCAGAAGAAACGAACGAGATTGATTATGATGAAGTAGAACGAATTGCTCTAGAAGAGAAGCCAAAAATGATTATCGCAGGTACGAGTGCTTATCCGCGCGAAATAGATTTTTCAAAATTCAGAAAAATAGCTGATAAAATTGACGCACTATTCATGGTGGATATGGCACATATTGCAGGACTTGTTGCAGCAGGCTTACACCAATCGCCGGTACCATACGCAGATGTTGTTACGAGCACGACACATAAAACGTTGCGTGGGCCACGTGGTGGAATCGTCATTACGAATAGTGAAGACATTATTAAAAAGGTTAATAAGTCAGTCTTCCCTGGTATTCAAGGTGGACCATTAATGCATATTATTGCAGCGAAGGCAGTTGCTTTTAAAGAAGCATTAGAACCAACATTTAAAGACTATATGTCACAAGTTGTAAAAAACGCAGCAGTTTTAGCAGAAGAACTACAAGCAAATGGCGCCGATATTGTAACGAATGGTTCAGACAACCATTTATTACTCGTAGACGTTCGTTCATTTAATTTAACGGGTGCTGAAGCAGAAGAAATTCTTGATGATGTAGGCGTTACTGTAAACAAGAATACGATTCCGTTTGATCCGGAAAGTCCGTTCGTAACGAGCGGTGTACGTATTGGAACACCTGCGTTAACGACACGTGGAATGAAGGAAGAGGAAATGAAAAAGGTAGCTAAAATTATGACAGACGTTCTGAAGAACAAAGATAATGAAGACATTTTAGCTAACGCAACAAAAGAAATAAAGTCTATTTGTAGCAGTTTCCCAATTTTCAAAAAATAGTAAATGTGATAGGAGGAATTTAAATGGAGTTTCAAAGTTGTTTTGATATTATTGGCCCGATTATGGTCGGTCCATCCAGTTCACATACTGCTGGTGCTGTATCAATTGGAAAGTTTATTCATGAGTTACTCGATGGAACTCCAGACAATGCGCACATTACTTTTTACCAATCATTCGCAGAAACGTATCAAGGACATGGAACAGATAAAGCGCTTATCGGTGGAATCTTAGGATTAAACACTGATGACACACGGATAAAATATGCACTAGATATGGCAGAAAAAGAAGAATTTACGTATGAATTTGAACTAAAAGGTGATTGTCCTTATTATAATCATCCGAACACGACGATTATTCGTGCAACACGCGGGGACGTCACAGTCATTGTCGGAGGTGCATCGCTCGGTGGAGGATTATCTAAAGTCTTTTTAATGGATGAGCAAGACGTAGATATCCGCTTAAGTACGAGTGATGATTTTGCAAAGTTAGCTAAGGAAAACAAACAATATATGAAGGGAAAGGGTGAGTGATGATGATTAAGATACATTCAATGCGTGATTTATTAGACTTTTGTAATGAAGAAGACATAAGTGTTCATGAAGCGATGATGCAATTAGAAATGCAAACGTCTGGAAAAACGAGAGAAGAAATCGCTGATATGATGTATACGCGAATTGAAAAAATGAGCGAAGCAATTGATCTCGGGATAAATGATCCATCTACCGCGCCAAGCGGGATTTCAGGTGGTGATGCGCTGAAGATGAGACAATATATCGATAGCGGAAAAGCTTTATCAGGAAGCTACGTAAGCGACGCGATGGCATTTTCAATGGCAACTTCTGAAAGTAACGCTCGTATGGGAGTCATCGTTGCTACACCGACTGCAGGCGCAGCAGGAATATTACCAGGCGTATTATTCTCACTTCATAAAAATGATGGGACACCTTTACGAGAACTTGTTGACGGTTTGTTTACAGCAAGTATGCTTGGCTACGTGATTGCTAACAACTCATTTATCTCAGGTGCAGCAGGTGGTTGCCAAGCGGAAGTTGGTTCTGCAACGGCGATGGCGGCTGGAACGATTGTTGGCTTAAAAGGTGGTTCACCAGACCAAGTCGTGCACGCAACAGCGATGGCACTCAAATCGTTATTAGGTCTTGTCTGTGACCCAGTGGCTGGGTTAGTAGAAGTTCCATGTATTAAGCGAAATGTTAATGGGGCTGCCATTGCATTTTCATCAGCTGATATGGCTTTAGCAGGTATTGAAAGTCGTATTCCTTGTGATGAAGTCGTTCAGGCAATGTACGAAATTGGTACAGATATGCCACACACGTTAAAAGAAACGTCACTCGGCGGACTTGCGACGACTAAAACAGGAATGGCAATTAAAGAACGTTTATATAGCAAGACACCGTGTCAAACAGATGAGTTTTCAAGTGCGTCAGTAAATGTCGGTAGTCATAAAGAATGGTGGACAGGCGAAAAGGTTAACTAATACCTTTTCACTTGGAAAATGATGCTGTATTTGGTTTAATAGACCTGGCTCCTTAGAACACTTATAAGTTTTATAAGGAGCTCGGGTATGTTTTTTAATGGAAAAAATACAACAAAGATACATAAGGGAGCGAAAAACGTGAGTAAAAATTTTGATGTCGTTATTGTTGGTGGAGGACCTGGTGGGTATGTTGCGGCTATTCGAGCATCACAACTAGGTTTAGAAACAGCTGTCGTAGAAAGTGCGAAAGTTGGAGGAACATGTTTACACGCTGGATGTATTCCGAGTAAAGCGTTACTTCGTAGTGCTGAAGTTTATGCGAATACTGTAAATGGTGAATCATTTGGAGTAGTAGCGAATGACGTTTCATTAGACTTCGCGAAAGTACAAGAAAGAAAATATGGTATTACTGATCGCTTATTTAAAGGTGTACAACACTTACTTAAACAAGGTAAAATCAGTGTGTTTGATGGACTTGGTAGTCTGAAGAGTAAAAATGAAGTAGTCGTTACAGCAGAAGACGGCGAAGAAACAGTTTTAGAAACGAAAAATGTTGTTTTAGCAACAGGATCTCGTCCACGTTCGTTACCAGGATTAGAGATTGATGGTGAGTTTGTTTTAACATCTGATGAGGCACTCGTTCTTGAAGAGTTACCAGAATCAATCATTATTGTTGGTGGAGGAGTTATCGGGATTGAGTGGGCATCAATGTTAGCTGACTTTGGCGTAAAAGTAACAGTACTTGAATATGCTGACCGAATTTTACCGACAGAAGACGAAGATGTTTCTAAAGAAATGACTCGTTCAATGAAGAAGAAAAAAGTAAAAGTTATTACGAGCGCACAAGTACAGTCAGACTCTGTTGAAAAAGGTGACGGAGAAGTATCAATTAGTGCGATTCGTCGTGAAAAAGAAACGACATATACAGCAGATAAGATTTTAGTATCTGTTGGAAGAGCACCAAACGTTGAAAATATCGGCTTAGAAGAAGTAGGTATTGAAGTTGATCGTGGATTTATCGTTGCAAATGACACGTATCAAACAACTGTTGATAACGTTTATGCAATTGGTGATGTTATTGGTGGGCTTCAATTAGCACACGTTGCATCAGCAGAAGGTGTTAAAGCAGTTGAACACATTTCAGGAAAAGAAATTGAACCTGTAGATCCAGTACTCGTAACGAAGTGTGTGTACAGTAGCCCAGAAGTGTCAAGTGTTGGGTTAACAGAAGCACAAGCAGCAGAAGAAGGTTACGACGTTAAGGTTGGGAAGTTCCCATTCCGAGCGGTTGGAAAATCACTTGTGTTTGGTAATGCAGACGGTTTTGTTAAGTTCGTCGTTGATGAAAAGACGAACAAACTGTTAGGAGCACATATGGTAGGACCAAACGTAACAGAAATGATTACAGAAGTAGGTTTAGGATTATTATTAGAAGCGACATCAATGGACGTTGTGAATACAATTCACCCACACCCATCAATGAGTGAAGCAGTTGGCGAAGCGGCATTATCTTTAGACGGTATCGCTATCCACTCATAAATAAATCTTAAATATACTGTTGAGTATTTCGCGCGGTTAAACGGCGTGCGGGGTACTCAACAGTTTCTATATAAATGAATTGCACGTACTAAAAACTAAAAATTCAGAATAAACTGAACAAGAAGGAAGAGGGATTATTTTGCAACAATTAAACATTAAGAACAATCAAGTAGCTTTACTTATCACTTGTCCAGAGCGAAAAGGACTCATATCAACGGTGTCAAACTTCTTATTGGAGCATGATGCGAATATTATTCAGTTTGACCAACATACGACAGATCCAAAAAGTGGAGAAATATTTATGCGCATTGAATTTTACTTGAAGGATCTTGATAAGACGTATGAGAAAATAAAGGAAGACTTTGAACCATTAGCAAAAGAACATTCAATGGAATGGTTTATTAATAGTAATCGTAAGAAAAAGCGCATGGCTATTTTCGTATCGAAAGAAGGGCATTGCCTTGAGGAACTATTGTGGCGCTGGAAATCAGGGGAAATAGAAGTGGAAATACCAATGGTCATCAGTAACCATTTAGACTTGAAGAAAGAAGTTGAAGCTTACGGGATTCCTTATTACCACATCCCAGTAACGCCAGAAACGAAAGCAGAAGCGGAGCAAAAGATGGTTTCTTTAATGGAAGGAAAAGTTGACTTTATCGTCTTAGCACGTTATATGCAAATATTATCACCAGATTTCGTGAAGAGATTTTCAAATCAAGTAATTAACATTCACCACTCATTTTTACCAGCATTTATTGGAGCAAATCCATACGTTCGCGCGTTTAACCGTGGTGTTAAATTAATAGGAGCAACGTCACATTATGTAACGAATGATTTAGATGAAGGTCCAATTATAGAACAGGATGTTTTACGTGTAACACACCGATATAATGCAGAAGAACTTAAAGTTGCTGGCCGTCAAGTTGAAAAGCAAGTATTCGCGCGTGCTGTTCGCTGGCATATTGAAAATCGCGTGATTGTTCATGGAAATAAAACGATTGTATTTAATTAAAATGATCAGATTAAGCACTTATTTAAATTATCTTAAAATTTAAAAGTTTTAAAAAACACATTGACATTAAACTGAATTTTATATATAATCTTATTAAATCTAGTAATAAAGGCTCTGTTTCTCTTGGGCCGATAGCGACAATTGAATAACTAATTTCGTATAACCCTACTGATAAGTGTGGGGGTCTCTACAGGGAACCGTAAACCTTAGCTACGAAAAAGGACTTTCAACAAAAGTAAATTTGAAGGGTCTTTTTCGTAGCTTTTTTATATGCAAAAAAATAAAAAAGTTTACAACTCTCTATACCTCTGCATAAAAATGTTTGTGTATATGGAATTAAGATTAAATGTAGGAGGTTGGTATTTTGAATCCGATAAACTTTAAGCTTAACGGAAAAGACGTTTCATCGAACAGCCCACCAGCAACACCTTTGCTCGATGTCTTGCGTGAGGAATTTCAGCTGACAGGTAGTAAGGAATGCTGCGGTAAAGGAGAGTGTGGATCTTGCACAGTCCTAATTAATGGTACTTCTGTCGTTTCATGTCTCGTCTTAGTCGGTCAAGTTGACAATGAAAGCGTTGTCACTGTTGAGGGAATTGGAACCGTCGATATGATGGATCCCATTCAACAAGCGTATTCTGATGAAGGTGCAGCACAATGTGGCTATTGTACACCAGGCTTTATCGTACAAACGAAAGAACTACTTAAAAACATTGACCACGTACCGTCAGAAGATGAAGTCATGACAGCATTAGGCGGGAATTTATGCCGTTGTACAGGTTACTCAAAAATTATAAAAGCCGTACAAGTGGCAGCAGAAGTAAAATTAAAGGATCAGAAAGTAGAAATGAATCGTTGAAAAACATATCATGTATACTTTTAGCGGCAGGATTATCGCAACGAATGGGGCAGTTGAAAGCATTGTTAGAATGGGAAGGCAAACCACTTATTAAATATCAAGTGGAACAGATGAAACTAGCAGGCGTTCAACATATTCATGTTGTTTTAGGTTATCGCAAAGAAGATATCGAAAAACAACTCGTGAATGAAGATGTATATTTACATTGGAATGAACGTTATGAGCAAGGAAAAAGTACTTCCATTCGAAAAGGTGCAAGTCACCTCACAGATGATTCAGTCGCTACATTTATTTCGAGTGTTGATCAACCTGTACAAGCTCGAACTCTTACGCAAATGGTTCATGCGTTAAAACAGACGGATAAATCAATCGTTATTCCGACGATGAATCAGCGGAAAGGTCATCCACTTTTATTAGCTAGAAGTAAGTTTGATGAATTGCTTCAAGTGAACGAAGAGACCGAGGGGTTACGACACCTCATTCAAATGAATGAACAGGACATCCACTTCGTATCTATAAATGATCCTTCTATATTGTATAACTTTAATACGATCGAAGACTATGAACGTCATAGAAGGGAAGGGAAAAAACAATGAAAGTATCAGAGATCAACATGGTTTCACCTCGAGATACGCAAGAATGTTTACAGTTATTAAACGATAACATTGATTCAGACGTAAGATTTCTAGCAGGTGGAACAGATGCAGTCGTTCGCATGAAAGATAATATGTGGCGACCGAAGTTATGGATTAACTTAAAAGATGTTGAAGAATTAAGATATATTGAAGAAAAAGATGATTATATCCATATCGGACCAATGACAACTTATACGGATATGGTGAATTCACCACTTATCCAGGAAAAAGCTCCAGTACTTGCACAAACATCTAAGGAAGTTGGAGCCATTCAGTTGCAAAACATGGGGACGATTGGTGGAAATATAGGAACAGCATCTCCAGCAGGGGATACGATTCCAACGTTATTTATATTAGATGCACATATACAATTGACTTCAGTTAAAGGAAGTCGTCTCGTCTCAGTGGAAGAGTATTTTATCGGCCCTGGACGAACGGTTAAAGAAGACGATGAAATCATTACAGAAATCATTGTTAATAAACAGAAAGAAAATGAAATCGCTATTTTCGAAAAGCTAGGCCCTCGTAAAGCACAATCAATTTCAATCGTAAATTGTGCAGTACTTCTTGAAATGGGAGAAGGAAATAAAGAGTGCCTTGGAGGAAGAGTAGCTTTCGGTTCAGTAGGCCCAACAATTATTCGTGCAAAGAAATGTGAACAAATGCTTAAAATGGGTCCTCTTGATGAACATAAGATAGAAGATGTAGCAGATGCAGCTTGGAAAGAAGTTATGCCGATATCAGATGTTCGAGCATCCGCAAAATATCGTCGTAAAATGGCATCATCATTATTAAAACGAGGTTTATTACGTTTAATGGAAGGGTGGGACGCACGTTGAGTAAAGATATCGCTTTAGGCAAACAGAACAAAGACTTGAAATGGGTAGGAAGAGCAGTTAAAAGAATCGATGGACCAGATAAAGTAACTGGCGAACAGAAGTACATGACAGACTACCATTATGACAACATGGTTTGGGGACGCGTACTTCGTTCTGAATATCCGCACGCTAGAATTAAATCTATTGATACATCGAAAGCGAAAGATCTCGAAGGAGTTGTTTGTGTATTAACATACGAAGACATTCCAGGATTCAACGGATTCGGTGTCGTCACACCAGACCAACCTGTTTTAGCTGAAAATGTCGTTCGATATATGGGAGATGCTGTCGCTCTTGTCGGAGCAGAATCTGATGAAATTGCAGAAGAAGCACTCGGCTTAATCGAAGTTGATTATGAACCGCTAGAAGCTGTAACAGATCCTGAAAAAGCAATGGTTGAAGGAGCGCCACAGTTACATCCAGATGGTAACCTTCATAGTGAAGCAGTGATTCAAAATGGAGATGTTGAAGAAGGTTTTGAAGAAGCGGACTTTATTTTTGAAAATACATTTTACTCACCACGCCAAATGCATGCATTTATAGAAACAGAGGGTGGCTGGGGAATTGAAGAGGAAGATGGGTTGTTAACGATTCAATGTCCGAGTCAACATGGGCATCGTGATAAGATGCAAATTGCTCGAGCGTTAGCGTTAAACCCTGAAAGAATCCGTGTTTACTCTAGTCCAAATGGAGGCGGATTCGGTGGAAAAGACGAAATTACCGTTCAAATTTATTTAGCTCTTTTAGCTATAAATACAGGTGGTCGTCCAGTTAAACTCCACTTAAGTAGAGAAGAATCAGTTCAAGCAGGTTTAAAGCGACATCCATTTAAAGTAACTGCAAAAACAGGTGCTAAAAAAGATGGTACAATCGTTGCTCATAAAGTGAGAGCAGTTGCAGATACTGGCGCATACGCTTCACTTGGAGGAGCTGTCGTTGCTTTAGGTGTTGAGCACGCTGCTGGACCGTACTATATTCCGAATATTGACTTGCAAGGATATTGTGTTTATACGAATAACGGAATTGCAAGTGCCTTTAGAGGGTTTGGTGTTAACCAAGTAAGTGTAGCTATTGAAACGCATATTGATATGCTTGCCGAAAAAGCAAACCTCTGTCCGATTGAAATTCGTAAAAAGAACGCTTATCGTCAAAATGAAAAATCAAGTTTAGGGAATATTGTAAAATCAAGTGTAGGAACGATTGAAACATTAGAAGCAGCAGAACAAACTGACTTATGGATCAATCGAGAATCATATAAAGCAGACGTAAAAGAACCTTGGAAAAAGCGCGGAGTAGCTATTGCAACGTCACATCATAGTGTTGGAATGGGTATCGGAACACCGGATTATGGTGCATCATCCATTGAATTATTAGAAGATGGGCGCTTTAAAGTAGGGCTTGCGATTGAAGAAATCGGTACAGGTAATGGAACTGTTTACGCACAAGTAGCTGCTGAATGCTTAAACTGTGATATTGATGACGTCATTGTTATTCAAGGAGATACAGGTGAAACACTTGATAGTGGAACGATATCTGCTTCGAGAGCCTCATATACAGGCGGACGGGCTATTGCTACAGCTGCTCCTAATATGACGCAACTATTAAGTGAACAAGCAGCAGAGTTACTAAATGTAGATGCAAGTCAAATTGTTGTCGGTGAAAGAAAATTACACATATATGGTGATGAAGCTCAGTCAGTTACTTATAAACAAATATATGATCATTTAATTTCACAAGGAAAGTCAACACGTGTAGAAGGGCACTTCTACTTCCCAAGAGAAAAAGAAATTAAAAACTCTGAAGGAGCTCCGCATTATTTATACGGATACATGACTCACGTTGTCATGGTAGAAGTAGATACATTAACGGGTCAAACAGACGTGTTAAAAGTTATCGGTATTCCAGACTGCGGGAAAGTTTTAAATCCACAAGGCCTTGAAGGTCAGGTCGAAGGCGGAGCAGTTATGGGAATCGGTTACACGCTTTATGAAGATGTCGTTATGAAGGATGGGTATTACGAAACGAAAAGTTTCACAGACTATATTATACCGACTATTAGAGAGACGCCGGATATCAAAACGATCGCTGTAGAATCTGATGAATCGTCTGGACCATTTGGCGCTAAAGGAATTGCTGAAGTCGTTATGATTCCAATTATATCAGCGATAAAAGCAGCTATTAACGATGCTGTTGGTGTTCGAGTGAAGAAGTTACCAGCAACACCAGAAAGAATTCATAAGCTTATTTTAGAGAAAGAAGAGTCTAGGCGACTAGCTTCGGGGTCTTAAAAATGATTAGTAAAAAGCTATATAAAAAACTATCAGAAGCAGTTCAGTCACATGAAAATGTAGCGTTAATTACTATTACGGACCACCCAGATCAGTCGATGATTAGTCAGAAATTACTTCTTTATAGCAATAATGACGTATATTATGAAGCACCATTTGAACAGTCATTTATTAATGAATTGAAAGATAAAAGCATTGAAGTTCTTGAAGGTAAGCAAATTAAAACGATTCATATCGATGTAAATGATGTCACTGTTGAATGTTACGTAGAAACGTTCGCTGCTCCGCCGAAGTTAATCGTTGCAGGAGCAGGGCACGTATCTGAATCAGTTTCACAGATGGCAAAGATGCTCGGATTTCACGTAACAATAATCGATGATCGTGAGGAGTATTCAAATCGTAAGCGATTTCCTGAAGCGGATGAAGTTGTTTGTACATCTTATATAGAGTTTTTCAGGCATGTACCTATTGATGCTGAAACATACGTTTTATTACTTACACGAGGCCACAAATTCGATGTTGTTAGTTTACAAGAAATGCTCTCACGTGAAGAGGAAATGGCCGAAGAAGACCGATGTAACTATATCGGAATGATTGGCAGCCGCAGAAGAATCGCAGGTGTTTTTGAACAACTAAAAGATGAATTTACTGAACATAATTTCGTAAATATATATTCACCTGTTGGTTTAGATGTAGGCGCGCAAACGCCAGCAGAAATCGCGGTTAGTATATTGGCAGAAATTTTAAAGATTAAAAATAATACGACTGGAAAGTCATTAAAGAAAAAAATCAGAAGTTATTCGCAGTTAAAATTTAGAGAACGTAAAGACCGAAAGGAACGGGTTACCGGATGAATGAAATGGACTTTTTCAAACAAGTAGTTGAATTGAGTGATAAAGAAGAAAAAGCAGCAGTCGCAACAATTATTCGTACGAAAGGATCGACACCACGTGAAACTGGAGCGAAGATGATCGTACTAAGTGACGGCAAAGTCATTGGAACGATTGGCGGCGGTTGTGGTGAAGGAGAAGTGATAGAAAGGTCATTCTCCGTTATACAAACAGGGATTCCAGCACAACATCAAGTCGATTTAACAGACGGCTTAATGTATGAAGATGGCGGTATTTGTGGAGGAATCATGGATGTCTTTATTGAACCAATTGATAGTTCGGTCGAGTTATTTAGTTAAAAAATCTAAATGATTGATTATGCGAATATAAAGAACAGAGGGCCACGGTTACTTATGTGGCGTGGTCCGATGTTTTAATGTATCGCTAGTCTATATTTGATCAACTGTTTTCAAAGCAGAAATGAAAGCGATTTCTTTTTACGATGGTTTACTAT
>Ga0079226_10000836_pt1 | contig 22697 bp, 18 predicted proteins | sample Poulit2014_FD_76345 | JGI IMG/M metagenome (GOLD analysis project Ga0079226, IMG submission 76345) | Agricultural soil microbial communities from Georgia to study Nitrogen management - Poultry litter 2014 | ecosystem: Environmental > Terrestrial > Soil > Agricultural land | place: USA: Georgia...
AGCCGATGGGCATTGCAGAATACAAGTTGCTGGATTCATTAACGGCTGAACTGCAAACAAGCTTGCCCAGCATCGAGCAGATTGAAAATGAGTTGGCGATCAGCTTAGATGAAGATGCCGCAAACAATGAATAAGCAGCACGGAAGCCAATTACAAAGGATTCCTTGACAGTTGGCAGTGAGAAAAAGCTTTTCATCTACCTATACGATTAATAGCCAAAAGTTTCCTTTTAGGGATAAAGACAAGTGACTAACCCAACCAATAACTACAGTATTCCTTCTGTCTCGATAACCACCGCACACACGGGCGCATCGAGCAAGTCGAATGAGCTGGGCATGCGTGCCATGCAAGAACGTGCCTACGCTAAGCGTGGTGAGCAGTATCTGTTGATTAAATCACCACCTGCCTCTGGCAAGTCACGGGCATTAATGTTTATTGCTTTGGATAAGCTCAACAACCAAGGGCTTAAGCAGGCCATTGTAGTGGTGCCGGAACGTTCGATTGGCGGTAGTTTTGCTAATGAGCCATTAACTCAATTTGGTTTCCATTGGGATTGGCATGTTGAACCACAGTGGAATCTCTGTAATGCCCCAGGCATTGATGAGCCTCGTGTTGCTAAATCAAAAGTTGAAGCTGTGGGAAAATTTTTAGCTAGTACAGACCAAGTGCTGGTGTGTACCCATGCCACGTTCCGCTTTGCGGTTGAAGAGTTAGGTGTTGAGGCTTTTGACGATCGCTTACTGGCCATTGATGAGTTTCATCACGTGTCTGCTAATCCTGATAACGTGTTGGGCAGCCAGTTAGGCGAGTTTTTAGAGCGTGACAAAGTACATGTTATCGCCATGACAGGTTCGTACTTCCGTGGTGACAGCGAAGCGGTGTTATCAGCCGCCGATGAGAGCAAGTTCGAGACGGTGACTTACACCTATTACGAACAGCTCAACGGCTACCGCTGGCTCAAATCATTGGATATTGGCTACTTTTTCTACACGGGTCGTTATGTTGATGCCATTCGCAAAGTATTAGACCCCACTCTAAAAACCATTGTGCACATCCCTAATGTTAACTCCCGTGAAAGTCTAAAAGACAAAGAGCGTGAGGTGAATGAGATCATGGGCACATTGGGTGAATGGCAAGGTGTGGATCCAGATACCGGTTTTCACCTCATTAAAATGAGCAATGGCCGTGTGCTAAAAGTTGCTGATCTAGTGGATGACACAGACCCAGCTCAGCGCTCATTTGTCTTATCGGCATTGAAAGATCCAGCTCAGAAAGACAACCGTGACCATGTGGATATCATCATTGCTTTGGGCATGGCCAAAGAAGGTTTTGACTGGATTTGGTGTGAGCATGCGTTAACCGTCGGCTATCGCAGCAGCTTGACCGAGATTGTGCAGATTATCGGCCGCGCCACACGTGATGCGAAAGGCAAAGAACGTTCACGCTTTACCAATCTGATTGCCGAGCCAGCTGCTGACCAGTCGGCAGTATCTGAAGCGGTTAACGATATGCTTAAAGCCATTTCTGCCAGCTTGCTGATGGAACAAGTATTGGCGCCGCGCTATGAGTTCACTCCGAAAAATATGGGGCCGCAAGAAGGCTTTGATTATGGCCCTGATGGCTATCAAGAAAACGGTAAAAACGTGGGTGTGAATGAAACCACCGGTCAGTTTCATATTGAGGTAAACGGCTTATCTAAACCACAAACGGCTGAAGCTGCGCGCATTTGTAAAGATGACTTAAACGAAGTCGTTACCAGCTTCTTGCAGGATAGCGTGGTGTTAGAGCGTGGCATGTTTGATCAGGAAAATACGCTTCCTGAAGAACTCACTCAGTTACGCATGGGCAAAATAGTCCGTGATCGTTACCCAGAGCTCAGTTCTGCCGACCATGAGGCGATTCGCCAACATGCGATTGCAGCAATGAATATTACCCAGCAAGCCAAGTTAACGTTAGGCCAAGCCGATGCACATGCTGCGGATACCACCCAAGGCTCTATGGCGCTGATCGACGGTGTGCGTAAGTTTGTTAACGTGCAAGACTTAGATATCGACTTAATTGACCGCATCAGCCCATTTGAGGCAGCTTACGCAGTATTGGCTATAGCCATGGATGAAAAATCTTTAAAACAGATTCAAGACAGCATCGCAGCTAAGAAAATTACGTTATCTGAAGAAGAAGCACGAGAGCTATCAATGCGTGCTTTGCTGTTTAAAAACGATCGTGGCCGTTTACCTACTATCAATTCACCTGACCCATGGGAAAAACGTATCGCCGAAGGTGTTGCTGCATTCGCACGTTACCGTGCACAAGCGCAACTTAATCAGCAACAGGGTAATCAATAATGTCGAACATGACAGATGATGAATTATTGGCTGCGCTAGGCGTTGAAGTTACACCTGTTAAAGTCGTCAAACACACGCCACGTGAAGAACGCATTATTGCTGGCTTTGAGGATATTTTGCGCTTTTATCATACGCATGGGCGCGCTCCACAACAGGGTGACGGCACAGATATTTTTGAGCGTTTATATGCAGTGCGTTTGGCGCAATTGCGTAAACTGCCTGAAGCTAAAACCTTGCTGGCTGAACTCGACCAGCCCGGTTTGTTAGATGCAACAGACGAAATTCCAACAGACATAGAGAGCATGGATGAAGATGCTTTACTGGCAGAGCTAGGTATAGGGCAAGCGAACGATCCCAATGACATCACTGTATTGCGCCATGTGCGCTCAACGTCAGAGCGACGCGCTGCTGACGAGGTTGCTCAGCGAGAAACTTGTGATGATTTTGAACGTTTCCAAGCTTTATTTGAGCAAGTAGAAAGAGAGCTGAAATCAGGTACGCGCAAAACCTTTCGTTTTGGCAAAGATGCGCATATCGAAGTGGGGCAGTGGTTTATTCTTTCCGGACAAACTGCCTATGTAGCAGAAGAAGGCGAGGATTTTGATTCGCCGCAAGGCAAAAAAGACGCACGGCTGCGGGTGATTTTTTCTAATGGCACGCAAAGCAATCTTTTACGTTTATCACTGATCCGCGCTTTATATAAAGACGATACCAGCCGCCGTATAAGCGATACTGATATGGGCCCGCTATTCAGCTCTGAGGTCGAGCCTGATGATATAGAGAGCGGCACAATTTATGTGTTGCGTAGCCAGTCTGATCACCCCTTTGTCGCAGAGCACCGTGAGCTCATCCATAAAATCGGCGTGACCGGTGGCAAAGTTGAAACACGCATTGCCAATGCAAAAACAGATGCCACTTTCCTGTTAGCTGACGTAGAGATCGTTGCCACCTACAAGCTACATAATATTAACCGAACGAAACTCGAAAATATTTTTCACCGCGTGTTCAGCCCAGCCCAGCTTGAACTCACCATAGAAGACCGTTTCGGCAACCCTGTTAAACCACAAGAATGGTTTTTGGTGCCACTGAATGTGATTGATGAAGCCGTGGAGCGCATTCGTGATGGGTCGATTGCGGATATGCGTTATAACGTAGAGACGGCAAGGTTGGAGTGATGAGTGTATGGGCGGATTCTAATTCTGAGTGCAACAACTGACCAGTTTGGTAAGGTACTGTAGCTTGTCATACCATGAACTTTACCTTGAAGAGCGAATCACTGTCCGTAGGGGCTTGTTACAAAACTTGAGCTTGCTCGAAATTGCAAGGCAGATAAGCCGCTCGCCCTCCACCGTGAGCCGTGAGGTACGCCGCCACAGCGATCCCGGTGGAGTTTACACGGTCTACGATGCGGAGCAGAAAAGGAGTCAGGTCCTGCATGAGCAGCACAACTTATATTAGTGACGAGTCAAGTTTGACAGCATGGGCGCCTAAAAGACGTTAAGCATACAACCAAGCAATCGGGTACATACACTCAGCAGAACTCATTGCTTTATCTGCAACAATCCCAAGTTGGTAATTCTGTACTTTTGTTTAGAGCTAGTAGGCTTATCAGGCAAGGTGTATTCAATTAACCCTAGTTCCATTGCTGGGTTAATATAATGGTCGCGTAAGTGTGTGCGGTCTTTAAGGTGCATAATCTCTCGGATTTCAGCATTGCCTAACTCACCTTTATCGGCCAGTAGCTTTAACAAGGTTGCAACTGGTGGGTGACTGGTGGGGTGACTGATGGGGTAGTCAGCTCTTTTTGCCCTACCGGTTGGCGGACATGCTCCTCAGGAAACTCGAATACAACCCATAAACCACCGGGCTCCAGCTGCCATTTTGGTGCGGGATAGTGTCCTTGTTTGCACGTTTCAATAATGCGTTCTATACCACGGCCCCAAGACTCAATTAAACCTGCGCGGAAAAAGGTGTTGGCTATATCAGGATTGAATGGGCATGACGCGTGTTTGGACATCAGTTTGTCTAGCGTCCAGTTTTCGGGTAGATGGCCTGGGTTCCAAATCATCAACTTGTCAGGATACACACTGATTTGAATAGCAGTAGCGCTTGCATAATCTTTATGGACCACAGCGTTTAGAAACGCTTCACGCAAAGCAGCCAGAGGAATAGGAAAGCGTTCTTTGCGGTAGAGTTCGTCATAGCTAATCAAGGCCCTCAAGTACTTAAGTTTGAGCACCTCAATGGTGCTTTCAATCTGATTAAACAGAGTATCGACAACTTCATCATGATGCAGCAAGTCAGCATCGTTATATGAGTCTGCGGCTGACCATGGCACTGTTCATATGCATGCGACAACTAGGCTGACACATAGTGCCTAGCTGACTGCAGGTTAATGCCACCATTATATAAGTGGTTCGACGGCCTGATTGGATGCCATTAACCAAGTGAATAGTACTGATCGTAGGGCGACAGTTACGAACCTTGCCCGAGAAAATGGCCAAATACAGTAAAAGCTTTGTGAAGAAGATCTCCTGTATTTGGTGAGTTACAAATCAGCGCAAAAGAGGTAAAATCGCCTGCAGCCCACGATTGACAAGGGATGTGGCTCTCAGAACTTCCCATGCGCGCGAAACTAAAATAGAGTTGAAATAATAATTAGCGGAAATAAAGCGTTTTTCATGCGCAGGAAATGCAGTTCCAACTCTCTGCTCTGGCATCAAGAATGGCTTGAAAATCAAACAATCTATCGGACGAGTCACAACAAGGAATGAAATGAGTAAACTTGGCCACATCAGGCCCGAAATCCGATATCTTCTTTACTTAACTGTTTTCTGGGTTGTGTTAATCGCTGCTGGGACGCATTTTTTTGGTGGGTGGGAGTCTCGCAAAGCCAACCCTAACCAGCAACTGATTAGTCACATCCGCGGCAGTACCATCGAAATTGAACTTCAATCCAATCGTCAAGGCCATTATTTGGCAAACGGTACCATCAACAACCAAAACGTCACTTTCATCCTAGATACCGGCGCCACAACCGTATCAGTCTCTGAGTCCGTCGCCCAAAAAGCAGGCCTTACCTGGGGGCGGCCCGGCCTTGCACGCACTGCTGCTGGCACTGTAAAAGTGTGGAATACGACTATTCAAGAGCTCAGTCTGGGCGATATCACATTCAATAATGTAACCGGTAGCATCAATCCTGCAATGGACTCAGACATGGTGTTGCTGGGTATGAGTGTGCTAGGACAGCTTGACTTCTCTCAACAATCGAATGTGCTGACATTGCGTCTGGAAGCGCGCTGAGATGTAAGGAAACCTCCAGAAATGGTAGCGCTCTAGAGTACCTGACCCAGTAGTTGTAGTGGCCAAATTAACTTTGCCGCTACAGCTCAATGATTTTGGCTGCAATATCAAATTAGGGTTAATCGGGCAGTCGAGGGTGTCTAGCCACCTTGCATGCGGCTCCGCACTGGGTGTTTCACTAAGAGAGGTTAATGGCAATTGATACCAGCGCACGATAATAGATAATCGTCTGTGGTTTTCTTCAACGCAATATAATATATATGGGTGCATCAATTCATTAACCGTGTTGCACTCAGTTATGGAACCCACCGTGTTTTGTAAAATAATATTTGAGCTTAAATAGAGTTCGATATGTTGCCGGTAAGATATTATATTTAGCCGGCAAGCATTTTGGAGAAAATTGAGTTTTATGAAAATTTCATATTGGGCGTACCTACTTCGATCTGTTTATTTTTACTTGTTTACTATCTCTGTAAGCTTTTTATATCCCGTTGTGTATCAGAAACTTCTGCTAGGTTGGGGGCGAGTCTATTATGCAACCATTCAGTCAGGCTATCCGGAATTAATTGGCGTAGCGCTTTTTGCTTGTTTCGTGACGCTTATACACTACGCTCATCGCTCTATACCACGAAAAATTATCGGAATGCTGACTTTGGTATTCGGTTTAATAGCGGTGTTAGGCATGCAGTACGGATTGTATCGAAGCGCAATCGATTTGCAGGGTTTAGGAAGTACAGTTTTTGACAGCAATTACCCAGCTTTAGCTTATGCCTGGGTTGGTGAGTTTAAAAATGTGTCATATTTTGGGTTATACCTGCTGTGGAAACCGTTCGTAGCGGGAGTCTTTGCTGCTTTCCTTGCATTCCCTTTCTTATTCGTTGCTTACGCTGGAATGCGTCAAGATTTTTTTGAAAATGTTAAAGGTAGTGGTGGCGTTGGTTCTTTATGGCCGCTGCGCATTGCTACATCGGTTTTGTATGGGCGTTATATCCAATTCACGACTCAAGAAAAGCTTGAGGAACTTTGCAAGCGAGTGCAGGAGCACGGCTTATCTGCAGCAAACTTTAAAGGGGGCGTTGGTGTGCTGGCAGCATCAACAGCCGCTTATACAGTAAGTGAAGGTGGTTTTGACTGGAATAGCAGCTTTAATTCTCCAGCCTTTGGGAGTTTAGGCGGTGGTTTTGAGACGACATCAAAACTAGCGATTAATCCAGCTAGTGGTTTGCCCATGGCTGGTAACTCAATGGCTGGTCTGGACGTCGGTGGAAATGCATTTGGTACTAATTCGAATAATATGTTTAACGATTCGCACTTTAGTAGCATTCACGACTCATGGTCGAGCGGAAGCTCATTTGATCAGGCATTTTCTTCAACTCATGACTCTTTTTCTAGTTTTAGTTAAGGCATTACTATGGCTCATATCAGTCTTGCCGTTCGTGGTTCACAACGGATCGAATCTTTTCTGAAGAAACACTTTAATGCACAGGGGAAGGGGTTGCATGCAATCGTTTCCAGTGTTGAAGAGCAAATTCCTCAACAGACAGTTAGGCATATTCGGTATATCGCATCTGTACGCAATAAAGTGGTGCATGAAGCAGCTGAGATAGATGACCTAGAGATTTTTTCTGAGAGCATCGATTCTATTTTGAGCGATCTTCAATCGATCATCGATGCTCGCAAAGCGGAGGAAGAGCAGCATTGGCGTGATAGTTCCCGCTTGTTAGGCCATTATCAGAAGCAAGAACAGCCGGTTGTCGTTATTACACAAACGCCTTTGTGGGCAAAGATTATAATACCAGTGCTAGCCTTTGCTACGATCTCTTCTTGCTACAGTTCGGTAGGTAAAGGTGGAGGGACTGTCTACGGGTATGGAAACTCAGCTAATACTGAGTTGACTAGACTTAAGTATACAAAGGCCTCTCTTGAAAGTACTGTTGCGAGTCTCCGTAAAGAACTGAATGAAGCACAAGAAGAAGCTAAGAGAGCAAAGGAGGTTGCTCAAAAGAAGGCTGCACTTGCCAGCGCTCAGCCTGATAAGGTCGCAGCCCCTCATGTTAATGTCATTAACTTGAGGGATGCACAGGAGAAGCTTAATTTATTAGGCTATAACGCGGGTCCGCCTGATGGACTGAAGGGGCCTGGAACTCGTCAAGCCTTAACAGCCTTTCAGCTACAAAATGGTCTTCCGCAAACAGGGGAACTCAACACTGCCACGAGCACTATATTGTTTTCTGAGCAAGCTAAAACTTCAGCGCGTCCTGTGGTTAGTGGGGGGCGTTCAATCAATATGCTAGCAGTTGCGGAAAAAACTCAGAATGACAAGCAGCGTGGCTATGCTGCAATTGATGAGGGCATTCGAGAAAATCTTTCTCGTGCTTCGATAAAAATTGGCAAGGTCGATGTTGATAGCGGGAATGTACAAGTTCAAGTGGGTTGGACGATTGATGTTGCTAGTATTAATGAACAACTAAAAGAGCATCTTAAAACTCAATCTAACAGAAGAGACCTCGAGGTTCGCAACTATAGGCAAGCTGAACATCGACCGTATTCAGCATCACTTTTTTCTTCTTTACAAAAGAAGTCTGCACATATAGTTGTAAAGGTTGGGCCTAAGACTGGGCGCATGAGGATAGGTGGCGGCGCACACTGTCATGTGACCTGTCAGTTTTCTACATCACGCAATCCAAATAGCTTCTATTTAAAAGGTTCGCGAGCGTTAGGTGGAAACTATCCAGAAGTCATAAAAGTACAAGGCCTTAGTAATGCGGATTTAGCAGCTATTGATCAGGTAACAGGTTGGATAGAGTGGAACTAAATGCTTGTTGTTGCCCACTTTTATTGGCCAATAGTTTTAATACGGTTGCAGCTGTTGGGGTGGTCTGCTCTTTCTGTCCTACTGGCTGGCGGATGTGCATTTTACTGAAAGATAACTCTCACAAGCGGCCTGGCTCAAACAGCCATTTTGGCACTGGATAATTTCCTTGCTTGCACGTTTCAATGATGCGCTCTATGCCACACCCCAAGCTTCATCTAATCTGATGGAATTCACCCTTATAACTCACCGGGTAGGGGTAAGCAGGTACTTGAATATGTAATGTTTCGAGGCCGTCAGTAACAATGCGATTCACATTCACAACGATACCCAGTATGTCGCGCACTTTGTTAGGGATATCTTCCAATAGTTTGCCTGCCTGCTCGACACCGAAAACTTGCCCATGATCGTCATAGCCGACCATCAGCACGCCACCTTCTGCGTTAGCAAATACGCTGATCCATTTAAGCCACTCGTCTTTCCATTGACGCTTAAATTCGACCTGTTGTGATTCTTTCATTAGTGAGATTCCTGACTCTATCTGCGCGGTGAAGACTAAAACATATCGACGTTACACTTGATAGTTGAAATACCAGTGGCAGTAAGCAACCCATAGAGCCTCATTATAGGAGACTGCTGGTTAACCAAGCACTGCTCATTCGCATGCGACTCCAATAGTTTATTACCTAGCTGACTGTAGTTTAATGCCGTTACTAGATAAGTGTTTGACTGCCTAATTGGACATCATTAATCGAGTGGAATACGACTATTCAAGAGCTCAGTCTGGGCGATATCACATTCAGTAATGTGGCTGGTAGTATCAACCCAGCAATGGACTCAAAAATGGTGTTGTTGGGTATGAGTGTGCTAGGACAGCTTGACTTCTCTCAACAGTCGAATGTGCTGACATTGCGTCTGGAAGCACGCTGAGGTGTAAAGAAACCTCTACAAATGGCGGTGCTCTAGAGTGCCTAATCGTGCGAACCTTTGTGCTTTGCGTTGCACTTTTAGAAATTCAGGCAACAACTAGGCTGACATATAGGGTACGCTGCGCTCCAATTTGTCGCAGAGCGCGGCGTTATGTCATCAAAATCAGAGGGTGTTAAAGTGTCGGACAGTGTTGAGGTTGAGGTCACTGGCAGAGAGGCCAGTCTAATCTTAAAGTATGGGTATCCTTTTCCCGACGAAGCGATTGCTTTTGAGAAGGTAGCGGGTAAGAAAGGGTATCATCGGGTAACAATCGAAGAGTGTTGGTTAAAGCTAATCGTTGGCGATCTAAGCCGGTCAATAAAAGAGGTACGAAGCTTTCCATTACAGGAGGAATTGGATGCGCTATGCGTTACTCTTGAAAATGCAATAGACAATTAGGGAGCCAGCTGACATAACAATGCCAGTCACGGTGACGTTTATTAACTAAACTGCGACTTGCCTCCGTTCCGTAGCTGCGCATGCCAGTCGGGTGTTAAGTCAACCGAGTTTCAAGTAAGTGTATAGTAGAAAGAGCACTGCTTTGTGTTGCGCACTGCGCTATGTTTTGTCCATGATTAAATCATTCAAGCAAAAAAGCCTTAAGCTCTTCTTTGAGGCGGGCAACAAAGTGTGTAGTAGCATCATTCATCTGGACCTGCATCAGCTAAACACTGCACGCCCTTCGATGGATAATTCAGTATACTTTTGCATTTCAACACCTTAGCTTATTTTTAGCTAGGTGTTGCACTCAGTATTTGAGACCGCCCTATATAGGTTGGCTTAAAAGATGCTGATTTAAGGGCGCTTACTATTGATCTAGCCGCGTGTATCCAATGCAGGAGTACAGTATGAGTATTTTAAATTCCAATGTGCAGGTCATGCCTGCTAGTGCGCAGGGTCTGGTGGTGGAGTTTGCCAATAGCGTCCAGCAAAACGAAGGTCTGAGCCGCATTGAGGCGGTGAAGAAAGCCTCCAGCATCCGTTTGCGTCCGGTTATCATGACTTCGGCTGCTACTGTAATTGGCGTGATGCCGCTGTTATTGGCTAGCGGCCCGGGCGCCGTGGGTCGCTTCGCTATTGGTTTGGTGATTGCTAGCGGGCTGGCCATTGGTGCGCTGATTTCCCTGTATGTGGTGCCTGTGGTGTACACCTATGTTGCCGCCGACAAACGCAGCGTTGAAGCTGACAGATCTTTGACAGAAAAATAGATTTAGCTGACCTGAATACTAAGGGCGCTGCAGCGAAGGGGTCTCGCTAGTCATTTCAGTTACCAACCCACCCTGGCAAGCTGCTCTGCCAAGGGTGGGTATGGTTTCTCAACCTGCTTGCGTTATTGTCACCGCGATTATCACGCTGGCTTATTCAAAATTCAGCGGGCGATCACCTTGTTCGTCGCGAATACTGGTGGGCAGTCCCATTTTATTGAGCAGATTGAGGAAGGGTTTGGGATCAAGCTGTTCAACGTTGACCATCGTTTCCACATCCCACTCACCGCTGGCCACCAATAAAGCCGCTGCCACGGGTGGTACGCCTGCTGTATAGGAAATCCCCTGGGTGCCCACTTCTTTGTAGGCCGCTTCGTGGCTGGCCACGTTGTAGATAAAGACCTCGCGCGGTTGGCCGTCCTTTTGTCCTTTAACCAGATCGCCAATGCAGGTGTTACCGGTGTAACCGGCGGCCAAGCTGTTCGGGTCGGGCAGAACGGCCTTCACCACTTTAAGCGGCACCACCTCTAAACCTTCGGCGGTTTTCACGGGTTGCTCAGATAACAGGCCGAGATTGTTCAACACGTTAAACACATTAATATAATGATCGCCAAAACCCATCCAGAAACGAATGTTAGGCACATTTAGGTGCTTAGAAAGCGAATGAATTTCATCATGCCCGGTCAGGTAGCTGGTGCGCTCACCGACCACCGGCAAGTCATCAGTGCGCTTGACTTCAAACATCTTGTTTTGCGTCCACTGGCTGTTTTGCCAGGTCCACACACGGCCAGTGAATTCGCGGAAGTTGATTTCCGGGTCAAAGTTGGTAGCAAAGTAGCGCCCATGATCGCCGCCATTGATGTCAATAATGTCGATGGAATCAATGCTGTCAAAATAGTCGCGTGCAGCCAGTGCCGCATAGGCATTGACCACACCGGGATCAAAACCAACCCCTAAAATAGCCGTAATTTTCTTATCGGCGCATTCTTTGAGGCGCTGCCACTCGTAGTTAGCGTACCAAGGCGGGGTTTCGCAAATTTTGGCCGGATCTTCGTGGATGGCGGTATCTAAATACGCAGCGCCGGTTTCAATACAAGCACTGAGCACCGACATGTTCAAAAAGGCAGAGCCGACGTTAATAACAATCTGTGACTGGGTGGCACGAATCAGGTCAGCGGTGGCGGCAACATCCAGCGCATCCAACGGGTAACAGTGTAGCGTAGCGGGGTGCTGCCAAGACTGTTTCTCTTGCACACTGGCAGCAATGGCTTCGCACTTGGCCAGCGTGCGTGAGGCGATGGCTATCTCGCCGAGTTGAGCGTTATTTTGCGCGCACTTATGCGCAACGACCTGTGCCACACCCCCGGCACCAATTATTAAAACGTTTTTTTTCATTTACAGTGTGACTCCACATCAAATTGAACCCCAGAAAAGCCTCACCCAGGCGCTGCGCTTCATCGGTTCTCAGGTTAGGGGCTCAGGAGAGCCCATCGACAAAGTCGCCGTAGCTAAACTCCTTGATAAGCTCGATACGCCCATCCAGATGCTTGACGGCAATTGACGGCATTTTCACGCCGTTAAACCAGTTTTTCTTCACCATGGTGTAGCCAGCGGCGTCCTGAAAGGACAGGCGATCGCCGATACGCAGCGGTTGAGGAAAGTTAAATTCGCCAAAAATATCGCCGGCTAAACAAGACTTCCCGCACACCACATAGCTGTGCTCACCTTTATTGGGCAGCAGCTTAGCCTGCTCGCGGTAGATAAGCAGATCCAGCATATGCGCCTCGATTGAGGCATCCACAATGGCCAAATGCTTACCGTTAAACAGGGTGTCTAACACCGTCACCTCAAGGCTGGTTGTTTGCGTAATTGCCGCCTCGCCCGGCTCTAAATAGACCTGCACTGCGTAGCTGTCTGCGAACTGCTTTAAGCGTGCGCAAAACGCATCCAGTGGATACCCCTCGCCAGTAAAGTGAATGCCGCCCCCCAAGCTAATCCATTCAACCTGGTGAAACAGATGACCGAATTGCTCTTCAATGCGGGTCAGAATCTCATCAAAGCGCGCAAAACTGTCGTTTTCACAGTTGTTGTGCAACATAAAACCGGAGACTTGATCGATGACTGCTGCTATGCGGGCCGGGTCCTGTTCCCCTAAACGGCTGTGTGGGCGGGCCGGATCGGCTAAAGGGAAGTCCGAGGTGCTCAACCCCGGGTTGATGCGCAGTCCACGCACGTGATCGGCTGCCGCCGCGCTGAAGCGGTTGAGCTGGCTGATGGAGTTGAAAATGATTTTGTCGCTATTGGCCAATACCTCGCTGATTTCATGATCAGCATAGGCCACGCTGTAGGCATGGGTTTCACCGCCAAAGGTTTCCCGTCCCAGCTTGACCTCGTACAGCGACGAAGAAGTGGTGCCGTCCATGTACTCGCGCATCAGGTCGAACACCGACCAGGTGGCAAAGCATTTTAGGGCCAGCAAGGTTTTCGCCCCTGAATGCTTGCGCACATAAGCCATTTTCTCCATGTTGCGCTGCAGCAGGGCTTTATCAATCAGGTAGTAAGGGGTGGGTAACGAGTTGGGCATGGCGACGATTTTTATAGAGTAAAAAAAGCGCGATTATATACGTTAATAGCGGACTGTCATCTTGTTTTTAGCCGAGCTATTTAAAAACAAAATCTCCGTGCAAAATCGTGCAAGATTAAGTTGAGATTACATGAGGTACACAGCGCGGTAATCGTCTTTAAGGGTAAATAAACTAGGGGGGTAATGAGTCATGAGTTGTGCCGAAAAACCTATCTCGGACTGAGTCAAGTGGCGGTGCTATTTCAACTGGCGTCCCGGTTTTGTAAAAGCTGGTAGAGTTCATATCCCTTGAGTTTGTCTCGCTGTACCGACATGGTTTGCTAGCGCAACATTTTGACAGGCAGAGAGTGGAGCGGTGCAGGGCGGTTTGTTGCAGATGCTTTTCTTACTGTAGCCTTGGGAGCGGTGCTGAATAGCGAACAGCGATTAATGACCTTTGATGGAGAAGTACATAGCAATGGAAGACGAACCCCCCCCCTGCTCTGCGGGCTGGGGTGGACTTTCGTGGCAGCAAAAATGGGACTCAGCCAGTCTTTGAGCACATCAAGCCGGGCAAAAAACGTGCGCCGCTGTTGCGCTATATCCGCTTTAATCTACCATCCTCGTAGTCGTTCTGCACGCCTTCGAAGCACGCGCGCAGGCGCAAACAGCGCTGCAGGAACTCGGTCTGGCCACGCCTGCATCGGTGGCCGAGTCTGCGCTTAAGCAAGCGCAGAAAGCAGAGGGCGGAAAATATTCCCGACGCCATCGTATCCGAGATCCACAGCCGCTCACCGAGTCAGAGAGTAGATAAGGCAGTCCATGAAACAAACCTACCGGAATGATAGGTTTGTTTTGAGCTGCATTAAAGAACTACGTTTTTTTGCTCGCCTTTTTCCCATTTAACAATGTTGTCAAAGGTGATCTCAGCTCTTCTGACCATGGCTTCTTCTGTGGCAAATCCAATATGTGGAAGTAGAACTGTATTTGGTGCATCAAGGATAGGATAGTCTGCGGGGACTGGTGGTTCCATATCAACGCGATCCAAACCTGCGCCTGCGATTGTTCCATTGTGCAGTGCTTCAGCCAGTGCATTGTTATCAACAATCGGACCCACAGCTGTGTTGATTAACAGTGCGCTGGTTTTCATTAATGCGAGCTTATCTTTATTAATTAAGTGTTTGGTTTCATCGGTGAGTGGCGTATGCAGGGTGACAATATCACTGGTCTTTAAAACTTCATCTAGCGACTTATATTCCACACCCTTATTGATTAAATAGGGCTTTTCACTGCGATTATAAGCAATGACCTTGCAGCCGAAAGCTAGCCCAATTTCAGCAACGGCACCACCTATATCGCCAGTGCCTATGACGCCCAAGGTTTTATCTTTCAAATCAAGCTGCTTGTAGCCATCCTTGGTACCTCCGGCTCTAACCACAGCCTCTAAAGGTACAATGTTGCGTAACAGTGCAATGATCAGTCCAAATGTGATTTCTGCTACAGAATTGGTGCTGTAACCGGCAGCGTTGGAAACTTTAATGCCTTTTTCTTGGCATTTGTCTAAGTCGATATGGTTATAGCCAGTGAATGCTACTGAGATATATTTTAAGCGTTCTGCAACATCAATCACTTCACCGCTCAGTGGTGTGTTAGCGATTGCTATAACATCTGCATCTTTGATTCTAGCTTTGAGTGTCTCATCATCGAGTTTGCCATCATCATATACAACGAGCTCATGGCCGCTATCAGTTAAAGGTTTTGATATTGTATTTAGCTCTTCATCACTGATTCCTAAGTCTTCTAAAATTACAATTTTCATTTTATGTTTTATTTGACCCCTGTTTAATGGTTACATTTAAAAATGCTGTTATTTAGTAGGTGCAGCTAACAGCTTAGAGTTGATTTTCTGATTTTTTCTTGGTACAGCTCGACTTTGTTCTACGGCGGCCTTTGCTAAGGTTTGCAAGGAGTCTATCCACTTAAGCTGCTGTCCTCTGCAAGTAGCCAGCCAGTAGACTGAACAACTCTTGCATTAGGTTTGCAAGTGACACCCAAGTAGCGCCAGCTCATTCGGCATTTTCAATTGCAGCCATGATACCTGTTTAGGCCGCAGAGCTTAAATTTTGGCAAAAACCTAAAGGAGGCACCGCTGTTAATGGCTTGTTTTTAAGCTAAGCAGTTAGGTTTAAATGATTAGAAGTTGGACCTTTTAGATGGTATTGGCTACCACAACCCTGCAGGGTTTGGCTGCCAATCAATATTTACTCGGCGGTTAGGCTGACACCTAGAGTGTGGGTAAAAGGGTCGAGCAAAATATATTAGATATCGCCCAAGACACAGTGAGTGCAGCATTTTTGCGCGAGCAGTGGTTAAGGGTTGCCAGTGTGCTTGGAGAGCCCATCAAAGTAGGCTTGATTGCTAACATCTAAATGCAATGTATATGAGTGTACCGCCTTGGAATTACCCCCATGGAAACACCACCTGCTCATCACCCGCTTGCCAAGGCTGCAGCTTGACCATGCACTGAACAAACAAAGGGTGTTCCAACCAGTTTTTTAGCCATTGCTGGAGATTGGGGTAGGGTAGGCTATAAAACACTTCGCGATCCACGTGGGCGAACTGGCGTACAAAGGGCATGATGGCGATGTCGGCAAGGCTAATAGTGTCGCCCAATAAGTAAGGGTGATTGCTGAGCCGTTGTTCCAGTTGCTGTAAAAACACTTCCCCTTGTTGTCGGTAGTCAAGTTGAGACTGTTCGGGGTAGCGATCCCAGTATTTATAGCGATCCAACCAGTGTTTAAAGTCGTTATCATTACGCTCAATGAGCTGATGAGCCGTGGCCAGATCGGTGTTTAACAAACCCGCTGGATCGGCTTGTTGTAACGCCCATTCCAGTATATCTCTACTTTCTTCGATGACCCCGATTTGAGTGTCGTGATCTTTCAGTAGCTGCAGTACAGGTACAGTGCCTTTGGGGCTGATAGCCAGCATTGCTGCGGGTTTATTTCTCAGTACGATTTCGCGAATCTCTACCTTTAATCCAGCAAATAAAATGCCCAATCGTGCGCGCATGGCGTAAGGGCAGCGGCGAAATGAATACAAACGGTGCAGGGTATCAGTCATGGATGTTTCCAGGTTGAATCAGTTAACGGGTAAATCTAAGCAGGTTGCGCATCTTAAAGTAGAGGGCATATCAAAGGCTTTAAGGTTAAGCAAAGCGTATTCAGTTACAGCGGGTAGTGCCAAATGAATCGGTGCGGCAGCGTGTGCCGTCACTGCCTCTGGTTGTACCAAAGGCGTCAGTGCGCCAAGAGTTACCTTTATTATCCCGCGTAGTGCCAAAAGAATCCGTTCGGTAGGTTGTGCCGTCGCTACCGCGGGTGGTTCCGAAAGAATCTGTTCGCCAAGAGTTACCTTTATTGTCGCGGGTGGTGCCAAAGGAATCCGTTCGGTAAGTTGTGCCATCGCTGCACCTGCTGGTAGCAAAGGAATCAGTGCGGCAGGTGATTTGCGCCAAAGAAACGGAGCTGAAAAGCATGATCAACAGTAGTGCGGCAAAGTTTGAGCGTTTCACGCGGCATCCTCCATGCTTTAATTCATACTGCATACTGACTGTGCATCATACCACCTGTAGGAGTCGGCCATGCCGACGATGCGGTCATCATATGACCGCGATATGGGCATCATCACGGATTGGACCATTGTATGGTCGCGGGTATGACCCGCTCCACATGTTACTGTGCCGATGGTGCGGCCATTGCGCAACCGCGGTTATGGACCGCTCCAACAAACGATGCATCGCGCTACCTGTAGGAGTCGGCCATGCCGGCGATGCGGTCATCATATGACCGCGGTATGGGCATTATCATGGATTGGACCATTGTATAATCGCGGGTATGACCCGCTTCTACAGAAGATTTTAAACACGCAGTGAGGCGGTGTACAAATACCCCGTGTAGGAGTCGGCCATGCCGGCGATGCGGTCATCATATGACCGCGGTGTGGGCATTATTCAGCAGCAATGATATTGCCCGCATGCAAGCCGCATTCTTTTTGCGTGGCTGCTTCCCACCACCAGCGGCCTTCGCGTTCGTGTTGATTAGGCAACACTGGGCGGGTGCAGGGTTCGCAGCCGATACTGATAAAGCCCCGTTCATGCAAGCTGTTATAAGGCAGCTCTAGCATCCGTATGTAAGCCCAGATTTCGTCGCTGCTCATATTGGCCAAAGGGTTGAATTTGTAAAGGGGGTGTTCTGCTGTGGAGAAGGCACTGTCCAGCTCCACGGTGGCAACTTGACTGCGGGTGCCAGGGCTTTGATCGCGGCGCTGGCCAGTGGCCCAGGCTTTAACTGTGCTGAGTTTGCGTTGCAAGGGAGCAATTTTACGCACCCCACAGCACTCACTGTGGCCATCTTTATAAAAACTGAATAGGCCTTTTTCGCGGACCAAACTTTCCACCTGTTGTGCATCTGGGGATAGGACATCAATGTTGATTTGATAATGTTCACGAACCTGTTCAATAAATTGATAGGTTTCTGGGTGCAAACGGCCGGTGTCTAAGCTGAATACCTTGACCTGTGGATTGATTTTCCATGCCATATCCACCAGCACCACATCTTCTGCACCACTAAATGACAGCCATAATTCATCACCAAAGCTGTTAAAGGCATGCTTGAGAATGCTTTGCGGGGAGGCGTCGCTGCAGTCAGCAATCAGTTGTGGTAGATCAATTGAGGTGGTCATGGTTATAGCAGTCCTAACTAATTAAACATCGTAAGTTGGGCATATTAGCAAGGATGTGAGGCTGTTTAGAACGAATATAAACCGTTATACTTATGCTTTACGAGTATATCTAGCCCGATTAAGCATCTTAATCTTGCATGGTTGGGGTGGAGGCGCTAGAGTGCATCTTTTTTACGTTATGAGGAATTGCTGTGGAAATCGCCTGCCTTGACCTTGAAGGTGTATTGGTTCCAGAAATCTGGATTGCCTTTGCAGAAAAAACTGGTATCGAATCATTACGGGCGACCACACGTGATATTCCTGATTACGATGTGTTGATGAAGCAACGTCTGCGTATTTTGGATGAACATGGTTTAACCCTAAATGATATCCAAGAAGTCATCGCGACTTTAGAGCCTTTAGAGGGGGCTGTAGAGTTTGTTGACTGGCTGCGTGAGCGTTTTCAAGTAATTATCCTGTCGGATACTTTCTATGAGTTCTCCCAGCCGTTGATGCGTCAACTGGGTTTCCCCACCCTGTTTTGCCATAAGTTGGTCACCGATGAAGACGGCCGTGTGGTGGACTACCAACTGCGCCAAAAAGACCCTAAGCGTCAATCAGTATTGGCCTTGAAAACCCTGTACTACCGCATTATTGCCGCCGGTGATTCTTACAACGACACCACCATGCTCTCGGAAGCCGATGCCGGTATTCTGTTCCACGCCCCTGATAATGTCATCGCAGAGTTTCCGCAATTCCCCGCGGTGCACACGTTCGAGGATTTAAAGAAAGAGTTTATTAAAGCCTCGGTACGCGACCTAACGCTGTAAGAGTATTTATTTAGACAGCGAGCGCAGTGCAAGGCTGTGCTCGCCTAGCTTATTTATTTGCTGATCAATTTCTCATTTTTATCGACCGTCAATCCTACCGCCCATCGCCAGATCAACAGCGCTTGCCTCTCTGTTTGCTTTATTTGCTTGTTTGTTGAGCATTGTTGACAAAACGTACCTTTAAAAATACATCCACTTTGCTTGTTGCAGCTTCCTATTGTTTTGCAAAAGGGGTTAGGCTGTGCTTGGTTGATAAACAATCTAAATAGCATCGACACATTATAAAAATAACCCAAGGGGTGGCTATGCGGCGTTGGAATGGATGGGGCGATAGTGCCATTAGTATGCAGTTGCCTGAGCAAGGTATAACGCTTTTAAGGGAAACCTTGGGTGTAGGCTGTGTGTTGACTGACGCCAGTTTAGACGCGGTGCTGGCGCAAGTGCCACCGTCGTGTTTGCCAGAGCATCGGCTGGTTAGCGTTGATGCGGAAACCCGAGTGCGCCATGCCCGTGGACAAAGCTTGCCAGATTGGTTAGCGATGCGCAGCGGTGACTTTGGGGTGTTTCCCGATGGGGTGGCTTTTCCAGAGTCTGCTGCAGATATTCGCGAATTGTTGGCTTGGGCGACGACAGAAAACTTGGTGCTGATTGCCTATGGCGGTGGCACTTCAGTGGCGGGGCACATTAATCCGCCAGCTGACAGCCGCGCTGTGTTAACAATCTCTTTGGCACGGATGAATCAACTGCTGGATTTTGATGAAGACAGTCAGATTGCCACTTTTGGCCCAGGCGCCAATGGCCCACAGGTGGAGAACCAATTGCGCGCCCGTGGTTATACCTTGGGGCATTTTCCACAGTCATGGGAGCTGTCGACTTTAGGGGGGTGGGTGGCTAGCCGTTCCAGTGGTCAACAATCCTTGCGCTATGGACGTATTGAACACTTGTTTGCCGGCGGTGAAATGGAAACTTTTGCCGGCACTTGGACGCTGCCCTGTTATCCAGCTTCTGCTGCAGGCCCAGATTTACGCGAATGGCTGATGGGCTCGGAAGGGCGTTTAGGCATAATTTCCCAAGTTAAAGTACGAGTCAGTAAGCTGCCCGATAATGAGCGTTTTTATGGAGTGTTCTTACCGTCTTGGCAACATGCCCAAGCGGCAGTGCGCGAATTAAGCCAAGCGCGTATTCCGCTGTCGATGCTGCGCTTATCCAATGCTATGGAAGCCACCACGCAGCTGGCCTTGGCTGGACATTCGCGCACGATCGCAGCGTTGGAGCGTTATTTAAGTTGGCGCGGCTGTGCTGATGGCAAGTGTTTGCTGATCTTTGGCGTCACAGGTAATCGTCAGCAAAATGCACTTTCAGTACGGCAAGCTAAGCGCCGTTTAAAACAATATGGCGCGGTCTTTACTGGGCGTTTTCTTGGTAATAAGTGGCAGCAAGGCCGCTTTCGCTTTCCCTATTTACGTGAAGCTTTATGGCAAGCCGGTTATGTGGTTGATACTTTAGAAACAGCTACGCAGTGGGGCAATGTGCAGTCGTTAATGGAGAAAGTTGAGCACAGTTTGCATGTGGGGTTAGCAGAGTACGGTGAACAGGTGCACGTGTTCTCTCACTTATCCCATGTGTATGGGCAAGGCTCAAGTGTTTACACCACCTATGTGTTTCGTTGTGGCGCTGATTACCCTCAAACCCTTGAGCGCTGGCGCCAGTTAAAAACCGCAGCCAGCCAAACCATTGCTGACAACCAGGGCACCATCAGCCATCAGCACGGGGTGGGCCGTGATCATGCCCCTTGGCTGGCGCAGGAAAAAGGTGAGCTGGGCATGGCGGCGATTCAAGCAGTGGTGGAGACTTTTGACCCACAACAGCAACTGGCCCCCGGTGTGTTACTTGCGGATAAGCAGCCATGAGTAATTCAATAGCCAAGCCAGAAAACTGGACGCAAGAGTGGCGCGAACAGATCCTGCCGACATTGGCCGAGCAGAGCTGGGATTTAATTGTGGTGGGCGGCGGTATTACCGGTGCTGGGGTGATTTTAGAAGCAGCCAAGCGCGGTTGGCGTTGTTTGTTGGTTGAGCAAAATGATTTTGCATGGGGTACCTCCAGCCGTTCGTCAAAAATGGTGCATGGCGGCTTGCGCTATATTGCCCAAGGTGAACTGGCATTAACTCGCGACAGTGTGCGCGAGCGTCAATTTTTGCTGGATAACCAGCCCGGCTTGGTTGAACCATTACCGTTTTTATACCCGCATTATCAAGGTGAGTTTCCCGGACCTTGGGCATTTGCTGGGGTGTTGTGGCTGTATGATTTATTTGCCGGAAAAACATTTCGGCAGTTTCATCCCCCCTGGCAGGTGCCGATGCTGGCGGGAGGACTACAGCCGGACGGCTTAAAGTGCGCCAGTCAATTCCAAGATGCGGTGACAGATGATTCTCGTTTGGTACTGCATGTGTTGACCGAAGCCCGTGCTCTGGGTGCTTGTGTGGTCAATTATCTGCGCGTGCTGGAGCATCTATATAGCGAGGCGAATGCAGTAGCGGGTCAAAGTGAAGCGCAAGAGCGTCGTGTTTGTGGTGTGCGCATTGAAGACAGCCTAACCGGTGAGCAGTTCGAGCTGAGTTGTCAAGCGCTGGCGCAAGCCACAGGGGTGTGGACCGATGCCAGCAGTTTAAGCCAGCAGCAGCAATATATTCGTCCGTTACGGGGCAGTCATTTATTGTTGCCCGGTTGGCGCTTGCCGGTCAGCCAGTCGGTGAGCTTTAAGCATCCTGTGGATGGTCGTTTAATGTTTATCTTCCCATGGGAGGGCGCCACCGTTATTGGTACTACGGATATTGATCACCTTGATGATCTCGATCAAGAAGCAGCGATCAGTCAAGCGGAAGTGGATTATTTGCTGGCCGGTTGTGACAAGGTATTTCCCAGCGCACAAATTACTGAGCAGGATGTGTTGTCCACGTGGTCTGGGGTGCGACCTATAGTAGCCAAAAGCACTGCAAGTAAAGACAACCCCTCGGCTGAATCACGGGAGCATGTCGTCTGGGTTGAGCCCGGCTGTGTGAGCTTGGCCGGTGGGAAGTTAACCACCTTTCGCTTGTTGGCATTAGAGATGCTGCAGGCGTGCAGCATTTTTAATGGTTGCTCAATGCAAGCAGTGCCCAAGGTGCAACGCTGGGCTGAGTCACCCAGTGCGGATCATTGCTTGGTAGGGTTGTCCAGCAGTGTGCAACGGCGCTTGTATGGCCGTTACCGCGCCAATTGGCCAGCATTTTGTGCAGTATTTAACGAGGTGGGCCCGCAGCAAGTCAGTACTACGCCGATTTTTTGGGCCGAATTGGCCTACGCCTGTGAGCATGAGCTGGTGATCCATTTGGATGATTTATTATTGCGCCGCACGCGTTTTGCTTTGTTGCTGGCACAGGGCGGTGTGGCATTGATAGAGCAGGTGCGTGAGCTGTGTCAGTCGCGTTTAGGCTGGGATGATCAGCGTTGGGCGCAGGAAGTGCAGCGCTATTTAATCATCTATCAACGGTTGTATAGCTTGCCCCGTGCAGGCCAGGTAAGTTTATGAACACTCAGCAAAAGACTCCGCAGCCATGAGCTGAGTATGTACTGAGTATCGAAAAGCGCAGTGGGGTGCCTATTGAGCGTTTGCGGGGGGGGCGGTGGTGGCTCGCAAAGTGATGCGATCTTGCAAATTACCGCAGATATTTTCGGTTTACCGGTGGAGCGACCGCGCACCATTGAAACCTCAGGACTGGGTGCAGCCATTGCTTGTATGGTGGGTGTCGGATTGCAACCCGACTTTGCCATCGCAGTACAAACATGACCCGCGCCGCTGAAGTGTTTTATCCCAATCAGCTAAACCATGCACTCTACGATAAACTTTATCCTGAGGTGTAGTGCAAAATGTACCGCCGATTGCAGCCGCTGTATAAAAATATTCGG
>Ga0079226_10000837_pt1 | contig 22696 bp, 16 predicted proteins | sample Poulit2014_FD_76345 | JGI IMG/M metagenome (GOLD analysis project Ga0079226, IMG submission 76345) | Agricultural soil microbial communities from Georgia to study Nitrogen management - Poultry litter 2014 | ecosystem: Environmental > Terrestrial > Soil > Agricultural land | place: USA: Georgia...
CAGCGAATGCCGAAAGGTTCAGCACAAACAGAGTAGCTGCGATCCAGGTCTCGGAAGTCCCCTTGAGTTTGGCTTTAATCTGATTAAGTGAGAGGGCCTGTTTGGCATTGCCAATGCGCCCCTCGATGTGGTTGCGCTCGGCGTATTCTTTGCGCCGTTTTCTTTTTTGGTAGGCACTGAGTTTCTTCTTTGGCCCTTTGGGAGCGGCCGTCATACGAATGTTGTTCTCTGAACACCAGCTCCGGTTGGCGTTGGTATGATAGATCTTATCGCACTGAATAAGCTCCGGGTAGTGGCCGGTCAGCAGACGGTAGGTTTCGGCCTGATCTTGCAGGTCGCTCCCTTCATTATAGGCATCCCAGCTAATGGTCTGGTGGGTCAGGTACCCGCCAAACAGCGACAACCCTAGCTTGGCTCCAAACTCCACCCGCTTGCCCGATTTTCCGCGGACAATCGGGCGCACGTGTGGCTGAGAGATGCTTACAATTCGGTCCGGGCAGCGACGGCTTCGCTCATCATACATCTCCCGCTGCTGGCCATACAGCGTACCGATGATCCACAACTGTCGCTGGTAGCGCCGGGCCAGTGGAAACCGCTGCCTGCCTATCAGATCCAGCATGCGGTCGATATGGCCCAGATTGCGCTCCACGCAGTTGAGCAAGTACCGCAGGGCCTTGCGCAAAGCGGCTCGGGAGGAGTTTTTTTTCTTGGCCTGGCTCAGATAGCGCTTGTGGGCTACCCGGCGGTAGGTGCGCGGTTTGACCGACAACTCGCCTTTGGTGAGCTCCCAGAGCTGGTCGATGATCACCTCGGTCTTCACCCGTGCCTCATTCACCAGCGACAGGTCGTTGGGATAGCGAACATACTGATCGGCGACCGTGGCGTCGATCTTGAGTTTGCCTTTGGGGGCCGGGGTCGGGGTATCCGGCCCGCCAGCGACCGCCTCGGAGTCCTCGCTGAGGGTAATCAGGGTCTGGGAAAACTCCGCGAAGGTCTCCTCGCCAAGCTTTTTGCGCAGCTCCACAAACAGGGTAGACGAAAACAACGGCTTGGGGCGGTAAGTGTCCAACCCCAGGAAAAACTGCATGTAGGGGTTCTCTGAGATGCTCAACAGCGTTTCCTCATCGGAGAGCCGAAGTTTATGTTTGATGATGAAGGCGCCGATGACCCAGCGGGGATTGGTGGCCCCGGCCCCCATATAGGGAGAAAACTTCTTCCGATAGATCCCGGCCATCCGGTCCCACGGCAGCAGCGCTCCGAGCTGGATCCAGCGATTGCCCGGATCTAATTCGAGTTGGCAAAGATTAGAAAATTCCTCAAATTGAGTTTGATACTGAGAAGTGTAATTTATCATATGCAAGGTTATTTTCCTTAAATGCAGGAAATCCCTGCATCATATCCTACAAAATATTGCTCTAACTTGTTGATAATACGTAATTTAGATTGGGTCTGAGGAAGCCCTAATTACCTTCAATGAAACTAATTCCCTTGCCTTTAATGGTATGAGCAATCACCATGCTGGGTTTATCTTCTTCAAACGGAGCACTTTTGAAAAGCTGTTCCATCTCATACAGGTTATGACCATCAACTTCTCGAACATGCCAGCCAAAAGATTCGAACTTCTCCTGCAATGGCTCAATATTGCACACATTGCTAACCGGGCCCGTAATCTGAAGTTTATTGTAGTCGACAATAGCAACTAAGTTATCCAGCTTGTAATGAGAGGCTGCCATCAATGCTTCCCAATTTGATCCTTCGGCAAGTTCGCCATCACCAAGAAGTGTATAAACTTTGTAGGGAACCTTATCCATTTTACCGGCCAGTGCTATACCCACACTCATAGAAAGGCCGTGCCCAAGTCCACCCGTATTGTGCTCCACTCCCGCCACTTTTCGCGTAGGGTGTCCTACATAGTGAGACTTGTATTGTGAAAACGTATCAATATCAGCATCAGGAAAGAAGCCCTGATCTGATAAAGTTACATAAAGAGCTTCAACTGTATGACCTTTGCTTTGGATGTATCGGTCACGATTTTTGTCACCAAAATTTTCAGGTGATACATTCATAACACTATTATACAGAACATTTAAAATGTCAATACAGGATAGGCTGCCGGCAGTATGACCAGCCCCTGCATTTTTGATACAGGACAAAATTCGTTTTCGATAATTAGCAGATTTTTTTACCAGATCTACTTTCCTGCTCTTGATTTTAGCCATAACAAATATTCTTATTTCTGTTGATTTGAATTATGATTATGAACTTCCCAGCCGAGATAATTTGATACTGCCTCTTCTAATATTGCTGAGGTTTGGGATGCATTCATGACCACATGGTGTTCAAAACCATTATTACATATAAAATGCATCAGCTCCTGCAGATTAGGAATACTGGCCACAGCCCTTGTCCCAAAGGTATTCAGCGGGTCGTCAGTGAGTTCACCTTCACCAAAGTAGGCCCGAATTGTGCCCTTATTGTCATCGGTAGAAAGCCGGCCAAACGTTAGCTCCGAAGCAGGAGTGCGTCCTTCCAGTGCCCCACAGTATTTTCTTCACCAACGTCATTTCCCAAAATGGGGGCTGTGCTGAAGGTCACATCCGGCAGGAAAGATTTGGCCCAGTTTCCGCAATGGAATAGCACACACTTTTCTTCATCATCCGCGTAGTTGTTATTCCAGTCCACCAATGCACTAGGGCTGTCTGAAGCCAGCTGCATAGCATACATTGTTAGCGTTCCCGTTACATCTACCTCACAGGCGCTTGGCAACATATTCTCACTCATCATTGACATGCTGGTGCAAACGTTACAGCCATAGTTTTCCTGCACTGAGGTCCAGCATTGTATAGCAGTGGCATCCAGCTTATGCTCATCTACAAAATCCTGGAGTACGATATCCAGTTTGGCAATCTGTTGCAGGCTTTCCTCTGTGGTCAAGCCTGTATCGGAATATTCCTTAATCTTCTCAATCGTATTCTTAACCTTCGCATCGGTGGATTCAATCTTTTCTGCTTTCCCAAGAATTTCCGAAAGGTCAGCCGTCACAACACTGATATTATTACGTTCAAGTATCTTCTCGCTATAGCGGACGGTGTTAAAAGCCGCCGGACGTGCACCAATAGCACCAATACGGATACCACTTAAACCGTTAACCACCTTGCAGACCTTAACAAACCTTGCAAGATCATTTTTGAAGGTCTCTGATTCAGGACGATCTACATGCTTCTCCGTCAATGTAAACGGTATACCATATTGGTACAAATTATTGCAGACTGAAATCTTTCCGCAGTAGGCATCGCGGCGACGGGCTACATCCATTTTATCCAGATCGTCGGAGTAGGCCATAATCAATACTGGAACATCCAAGCCCGACAGTCGGATGGTATCAGCAATGCCCTTTTCGTCTCCAAAATTCGGTAGTACTACCAGAATCCCTTCTATTTCGTCCCAATGTCTTTTAAAAAGATCGGCACATTTCTCGGCATCCCGGTACGTTTCAACGTCACCGAGCTTGGTTTCTTTCTCATCCAGCATTACACTGCTGATACTCATCTCATCCAACAAATCTTGTATCTCTTCCCGAGCATCACTGACTAACTGATCAGGAAAAAAGTTTCGATTTCCAAAAATTACGCCTAATGTCGTTAGTTGATTATCCATATGTTTTAAACTGTTCTATTCAGTATATCTCACTTTATTCTATAATAAAGCAATTGCGGATTTCTTTACGTTTTTCATCTTTTTTCAAGACAATTCCATTCACAATTATAATCTCTGCACATTACATTAAAATGATACAAAATTTAAGGCAATGTATAAATATTTTTTATCGAATATGTATTCCGTAAGCTATTACCTTATATATTCATCATACTGCGGCAGATACAGATCTTCCAAGTTCTACCTGGAAGTTTCAATTCGAATATTTGCCCTGGATAATACAGCGCTCTATACGTTCAGCAAAATTCCACAAGAAATCTTCCCGCCATCGGCTCACAGTTTTAGCACCTATATGCCCATCTTCAATAAACTGTTCTGCCGGATCATCAGTCCACCAGTTAGAGTACTCTTCAGACGGGTGGTCTGCGGCAGCAGGTGATACCATAACCGCGGTAATTCCACCCACTTTACCGTCAAGCGAGGGTACATTGCTTTTAATCTCAAAATCATAGGGTTCCGCTGATTTTGGAGAGAAGCGGAAACGCACTGTCCCGTCCCCTGGAAAGTATCCCCCGAGTGACTGGTTAGTGACCTCCAGCGATGCTTTAGGGTTATCCGGCAGGTCGGTTCCCAGTGGAAGCACTAATTCCATAATGCCAAACTCCTGAATACTGTCTGCTTTGCTGGGGAGCTTATCAAACTGGTAATAAGGTCGATCCCAGGCACGTACGAATTTACCTCCCCAGCTGGGCTGTGACGGATCCTCAGGATTCCCCTTTAGAAGCCAGGCCACCGAGGGCGTGTCGCCCATCTTGATCTCTCCGCCAAGCTGCGTAGCAAAAAAACTGCCAAGCGCTCCCTTGCCAGCCACATATTTCTCGACAAAAGCCGAGTTACTCCACTGTCCCTCCTGGTTCCCTCCGACAAACCAGCCACGATAGGCGGCATTGGTCTCAATAATATGTAGTTTGGGATAATTGTTAACAATATATTGATAGGCATCGGGACTCCATTTCTTGTTGGGACCGCCAATCCAGTACACTCTCAATTTGGGCAGAATATCTGGTGCATCGTGCAGGGCCTGGGCAAGATCTTCAATACCACCCCATACCAGAATATGTAGCGGCCGGGGGGCTTCTGCTCGCGCCCGTTTAATAATCAGGTCAGAGCCTTCTGTGGATGCCCTGTACCCTTGGTATCCAGCACGGTCAATGGCTCCCTGCTTTGTAATTGACCGCAGTGAATCGGGAGAAGGATATCTGTCGGAGTAACTTTTAAGATTAAGATAATCTTGTTCATAATAATCGATTACTTCGAGGATATCGGCTTTCCGTCCGGGTCCATATGGCGAAGAAATCAATCCTTCAATATCGAGCACATCCGCATATAGAAGCAGGTGAACCATGGACTGGAAATCATCTGGATCGGTTCCTCCGATATCTGTTGAGATGACTACCCGGTGCCGCTCGCCGTCAAGGGCACCGCTATCGCTAATTGTTGCTTTTTCCTGAGTTGCTTCTTCAGCACAGCCAATAGTCAATGCAATCATAGCCAATGCCAAAAGCGTCTGCCATAATGCGTTCCAGTCAGTCATAATCCTTACTTTTTGATTTATGAATAGATTGTCAAACTTCAAATTTATTTACTCGGATGAAACATCAACAATCACGCGCTGATATCGTGTAAGTCGAGGCTCCCCGTGATCTGTCACAGCCAGCATAATGTGCATGGTCCCTTCCCTAAAGACCCGGTTAGTTGGAACCCAAAACGACGCTTTGGGACTGTTTGCATTATTAATTTCTATAGGCTGCCCAGTGCGTGGTTTGGCCATCGAAAATGTACCAGCCTCTCCATAGTAAAACCACTCGTAAGTTAATTCATCACCATCAGGATCTGTAGATCCTTTGGCACTAAGCTCGACTTTCTCGCCCGGTTTTGCTGTTAGGGTTTTGGAATGAGCAATTATCGGTTCAGGGGGATGATTACTCTCGTCATATGATGTGATCGTCCAATCCATCCGGGCAGAAAAGTCGTTTTGATAAGCCGACCGCCAACGCCAGATAGTGGCTTTATTCGTTGTATGCCAGTTCCCATCTACACCCATGATTTCATCCTTGGCATCAGTCCAGAATGGTCTTGTCTCAGGATGAAGAAAATATTTCTTCGTCCGAGGCGTATAATGCTCATACCGGCCTCCCCAACTACCCCAGTTCGGATGGTCCACATTCCCAAGTCCATTATCGATAAGATATAAGAAACTGGGGCTATCGCCTTCCATTAAATATTCGGTATGAGGATACTGTGCCCCCAGGGGACCTTTGCTGCGAACATGGTCATCAAGCCAGGGATTGTCTACGATAGAATAGTCGGCGCCGGCAAAACGGCCCCAGAATTTGTCACCACTTATCCCACTCCAGGTGCCAAAGTGATAAGCACCACCTGAGTGAAAGCCCGGGCTGGCAATATAAAACAGGTTAGAAAATGTTTTTCGGAGCCAAGGTCCACTATTATCTTGATCTGAAATCGTGTACACACGCAGTTTAGAAACAAAGCTTACCAGCTCTTCAGAAGATCTTTCATTCTTGACTTTCCAGAGTGCCTGGGCCAATACATTCGGCCCACCCCATACGAGCACCCAGACCGGACGTGGATCATCCTTATCCACAACTTCAATAATCCGCTCTGAACCAGGCGAGTCCTTTGCTTTACCAACCGCATCCATGCCATATTCTGGAAGACCTTCCCTGACAACAGAAAGCAGGTGGTCCGCCGAGGGATACCCCCATTCATGCTGCAGGAGATTATCTCGCACCTTGCCGTATGCATTTACGATCTCCCTGATACGCCAGGCCGCAGTTTCATCACTTTGGTGAATGGACGTTGTAGCAACTAATCCCTCAACATCCCACTGATTACTGTAAAGAAGAAATCGAACCATCGATTGGGCATCATCAGGTTCATTTTCAATATCAGTAAGAACAATAACACGTGGTTTCTGTGCCAACGAGGTAGAAATACTAATTAAACAGATTGAGAATAGAAGTGTAACACGAGCAATCAATTTTAGCATTATACTATGTGAAATTAGAATTATGGAAAAGTGTTTGGATATACCATCCTCATTTGGGCTGCAGATATCTATTATAAACCTCTTGCCTTGGTCTTACAATGCAATTCAGGTACTTTTCGAGCATCATGTCCCCATCATTAGCCATTTTATTCCTGTCCTTAGAATTATTGGAATACAGACCATTCTTTTTCCCAGCTGTTGGGCATCCCACCTCGATCGGTATCAACTGTAGGGTAATCACTCTATAACTCCAGGCTGCTGCCTCTCTATTCCTCAAACGATCATTATTCGGTGACAACACAAAAATATCAAACTCGTCAAGGAACATATCCATAGCCTTCAGATTTATTTAAATACGCTCGATCACACGCGGAGCAAGGCAGTGAGGAGCTACTTGTGGCTCAGCCGACAAAAATATGAGGTATCTTAGCCCTTGTAATTAACTTTACAATACTCAATATTTTCCCAGTTCATTTTTACTCCAACAAGAATTCTAATAGTATCTACCTCTTAACATTTTTGATGTTATAAAAAATTCAGCAATTTGCATAAATATTTTTTAAAGTATATATATTCTTCCAGTTCTTAATAGCCCTCCAAGGGGTTTCATAATTATAATTTAAAACAGCTCAAGGAGGTTATTCTAAATGATACCTTGCATCATACTGCTTGTACATATAAATTAAATGTCAATAAATTGAATAAATATTCATCATTAATATGCTATCCAAATCAAAGCTTCGGCTTATTACTAAAGTTGCTCAGCTCTATCATGAAAAGGGCTATTTGCAAAAGCAAATAGCCGAGGAGCTTCATCTTTCGCAGGCTACTATTTCACGACTCTTAAAAACAGCGGATAAACAAAACATTGTCAAGACATCAGTTTCTATACCAGTTGGAGTATATAGCGATATGGAAGAAGAGATCGAAGACAGATATGGCTTGAAAGAAGTAGTCATTGCCGATGCTCCTTCAAAATCTAATGAAGAAATACTCAGAAGTATTGGCAGTGCTGCATCATACTACTTAGAAACCACGCTCTCAGAAAGTGATATAATTGGTATCTCTTCATGGAGCACAACATTGCTGGCAATGGTTAATGCCATGCAACCGATCAGTAATGTAAAGAACACCAAGGTTGTGCAGATACTGGGCGGCATCGGTAATCCTGCTGCTGAAACACATGCCAGCCATATGATTAAACGACTTTCCTCTTTGGTCAACGGAGAAGCTATTTTTCTTCCAGCTCCAGGAGTTACCCCAAAAGGCTCACCTCCCGAAATTTATATGCAAGATGAGTATGTCAAAAAAGCGGTAGACATGTTTAGTAAAATATCCTTGGCACTGGTTGGTATAGGTACTCTTGAGCCTTCTAAACTGTTGGCCAACAGTGGGAATATTTTTTCTAAGGAGGAACTCAATGAGCTCGAAGATAACGGTGCTATTGGGGACATATGTTTGCACTTTTTCGATGATAAAGGTAAAGCACTTAATACCTCCCTAAATAAACGTGTGATAAGTATGTCTCTAAAGCAGATAAAAACCGTGGAACGTTCTGTCGTTATTGCTGGTGGTAAACGTAAAGTCAATGCTATTAAAGCCGCTCTTAAGGGCAATAACATTAATATTTTGATTACTGATCAATATACAGCGGAGGACATTCTCAAATAACCACCTCCTTCTTCCAATTTGGCTACTAATCCGCATTACGCCAACTCCCCTTTGTTTCTAACAAAAACAAGTTATAGGGCACTAATTGCCCATCAATTGCCTTTTTTCAGACAACGTATCATAATTGTTGACGGGATCGGACCAGTCGATACTGGTCGTGGGATTCATCCCGTTTATATACATTTCAATATTGGTGTACCCGTCATTATTGATATCTTCGTTAGCATCAAAACTATTTGGGTTAAGTCCCAAATGCTCGTACTTCTTTTCATACTTGTCGGGCATGCCATCTTCATCGGAATCCTGATAAGAGGTTCCCTCATATTCGGGATAACCACCGACCTGGCTGGGATCTACGATGATACCTCTCTTGTAAGAATCGGGCGCCAAGCGGCGATGCCCATATTTAATATCCACGATCTCTCCTTCGGTGTTATTTATTTTGCCGGTACGCACCTGCTTGATCACCCGCTTATCTACCGGGTCTCGTGTGGGCATGGTAGCACCTGCATGCTCCAGCACATACTGGTAAGCCTCCTTGGCGGTTCGAATAGTCACATTACCTTGCAGTGCAGTCGGTCGTTTCATCCGGATATAGCTAAAATAATCCTTAGCCTCTTCATGCGACATATCATCAATTTGGATGCCGCCGGCCCAGTTATTTTCGGTAACTTCAGGAAATCGTACCACATGGTTTCCGCTGGCGTATGTACGCCCCCAAGCTAAAGAATCTATGGCTCCCTGTTGTACTTCCAAAATACGATGTGCAGAGGACTCATCCATTGGTGTGATCGGGCCTGGCTTATAGTAATTGTTGATTATGTTATACAGGGAACGATATCCTCCTCCATCAACAGAGCGGTTCCACCAGTTGAACAATACATTATTTATCAGATTAAAATCTCCCCACATACCGATAGATGGGTTTCGTGAGATGTTATTAGCCCATAGATTACGAATAAAAGTTGAATTAATTCCTCCTATGGTACTTCCGAAGCCATGGCTGTAGGGATTAAGTGCTTCTGAAGAGATTGAATTCTGAATTGTTATATTGACCGCCGGGAGTTTTTCCTCTTCAGCGTCGGGTCCGGGTCTAAAGATATTTCGGTACAGAGAAAGGTTCTCATCAAGTCCCCAGCTGGCCGACACATGATCGAGGATAATATTTCCGACTCCGGGCCCCCGTGCCCCAAGAGCATCATCCTGTCGGGCGGGATCCGTTACGCCACGACGGAAGCGCATATGACGAATAATGACATCGTGGGCATTAATTTTAACGGAGGCACCCGCCACACAAATGCCATCGCCCGGAGCTGTTTGTCCCACAATGGTGACATACGGCGCCTGGATCGTTATCGGTTTTTCAAGCTTGAAGATTCCGGGCACGTTAAATACCACCGTTCGTGCTCCAGCCGCCTCAAGGGCTTCACGAAGCGTACCAGGACCGCTGTCAGCCAGGCTGGTAACTACGTAAACGTCACCGCCGCGTCCACCAGTCGTAAAGGCTCCGCCGCCTTCGGCTCCTGGAAATGGGCCGGTACCGAGGCGTAAGGCACATACGGACGTCCATTGCGCGCCTGTTTCATTACGATGGGCTTAACGGCCTGCCACACGCTGTCCTTGTGAGCCTGAAGTTTCTGCTCAATTTTAGATGCTTCATCTGCAACCTCATCTGGTATATTTTGAGCAACAGAAGAAGAGATGATTCCGGTTAGTATTAAAATTATAAGTGTCAAAAAAAATGAGAATCTAAATCGATTAGAAAATATCATATCTGGTTGGTGATTTTGATATTCAATTGGATGATTTTATTCTTTGTGGCAATAAAAGTTTATGATGTCAGGCCTTAACTCGCTGCTGAAGAAATACTTTCGGTAGTTATCTCATCACCGTTTATCCGTACATTCTCGAGCTCAATATTCTCTGCATTCTCGACCTTTGTTGGCGTCTCAACCCCATCGATATCTGTGTTAACAATACGAATATTTTGGACGGGCGATTCCGGGTAAGCCCTGATCACAATCCCATACTGTCCACCATTAGTGACGGTTAGATTCTTAACTGTCACATCACGAACAGTGGGCATAAAGTCTCCGGGATCCCCGTAAAACATGTTGATCTTTATAGCAGCCTCTTTGAACTGACCGACCTCCACATTCCGCATATTTATGTTCTCAATTACCCCACCACGTTTTGAGCTGGTTTTTATCCGGAGGACCCGCTCCAGATTGGGGCTGTCCATGGTAAGATCCTGGGCAAACACATTGCGTACGCCGCCGGAAATTTCGCTACCCAGTACTACGCCCCCGTTGCCATCTTTCATCTGGTTATTTTCAATAATGATATTTTCGGAGGAGATTCCGAGACGACGGCCATCCTGATTGCGGCCCGATTTTATGGCGATACAGTCATCACCGGTATCAAAGTAGCTGTTTTTGATCCATACATTTTTGCTAGACTCGGGATTCACCCCGTCATTATTCGGACCGAGCGACTCAATTCTAATATTATCAACTGTTACATTCTCGCTTAGCACGGGATGTATGTTCCACATCGGAGAACGTTTAAGAGTAACACCGGAGACCAGAATGTTTTTGCTCCTATAGAACTGCACAAAATTGGGCCGAAGCTCAAAACCCGGGCCAAACTTACGGTCATAAATAGGTACTTCCGCCTCATTCATCTTGAGCAGGCGGTCCCGGTCATCATAGCTGTGGGCCCAATTCCACCAGTGATCCTCGCTGGCGTTCCCATCCAGTGTGCCTTGTCCTGTAATGGCGATGTTTTTTTGTTCATACGCGTAAATAAAGGAAGAGTAGTTCAGGTAATCCATTCCCTCAAATCGCGAGAGTACCATTGGGAGGTAGTCTTCGGGATTGCGACTAAAAAGCAACGTTGCCCCCTCTTGTAAATGCAGATTGATATTGCTGAGCAACTGAACAGCTCCCGTTAGAAAAATTCCTTTGGGGATTACCACCCGACCTCCACCCTGTTCATAACAGTCTTGAATCGCCAGGGCAACGGCATCCGTATTCATGGTTTCACCATCTCCAACTGCACCGTAATCCGTAATGAGGCAGTCGCGGTCTTGAAAAGTCGGGGGGTTAATTTTTGCCTTTATCTCATCCAGTTGTGACCATGGGCTGTTATTCTCAGAATCTGTATGAGCGGCACATCCATGCAGTAATAATGTTAAAGCAAGTATAGCACATGGTAAAAGTCGTAGTAATTTATCCGATAGCTTCTCTTGTTTCATTATACTGTCAGTTTCAATTTACTTCCTGAGTTTAAATATTTTGGGCTATTCCTTACTACTTGTTCTTATACCCCGGTAGCGGGGAAACTCATCTACAAAATCTTTCTAAATAATATTTGCAATCAAAAAAATTATTTTTCCGGCAGAGGTACAGTTACGGGGCCAAGGGAATCAGCTTGGTGAATCAGTTGCTCGTCGGCCCAAATTCGCAGTCCCGCTCCCTTACCAAACTTACTCCCGTCACGGTCCCAAGCTATCGCGAGCCTGTGACCATGATAATGGACATCCTCAAGGGCAAACCAATCCCACTTTTCTTCGGGAATCAGCGGATTGACCTGAAGAGTATCATCAGCCCTCGGCCGCAATCCCACCAGCCCGGCAATCACCAGGTCTGCAAATCCAGAGTGGTTATAGTAACGACTGCGAGGATTGTCTCCGTGCAGCCAGTAACCGTTAATCTCGTCATGATATTCTCCGATATACGGGTGACCATTTTTTTTGTGGGCTTTGGCATAGGTCTTCAGCTCGCGGAAGAAATCTTCCTTGTTCATAGGGTGGTTCTCATAATTATTCAGCAGCCGGCCTAGCCCTTTAAGGGTTTGGGTGGTGGCAAACGGCCATACGGCCCCATCCCACTCAGAGGTACCGACTCCGGAGCTGCGGAACTCCGGGTGACGACGTTCGGCGGTGGTGAGGCCCATCGGAGCATCAAAGCCTTCGGGATTCCGAAGCTGGCGCCATGCTTCTCCATAAGCGGTACTGTCTGCCGGCAGCCCGAAGTACCACGGAATAAACCCAATCGCCTCCCGCGCGTCATCAAATTCCCCGTTGGGATGAAGTACTTTAAAAAATTCTTCTTCTGGGTCCCAAAGATTCTCCTGGACTTGACGCTGCAGACGATCAGCGCGCTGGTTGTAAACGGCTTTAAGACTATCTACACCAATCATTCCTGCAATATTGGCGATTGCTTTAGCATTGCCGTACATATAGCTGTTAATGGTTGGACGGGCGTTCTTGTCGGTCCGTGAGCCACTGATCGACTCTTCCATTGCATCCCGAACGTCGTACTGCCAGTACATGCCGTTGGGTAACTGTTTTTCGCGCTGCCATTTTAGGTAATCTTTATCAAGCTCTTTAATCAATGCCGTTACAAAACCCTGATCCTGGTTGACCAGATACCGATTATAGATCGCATCAGCGGTCCATTGGCTGTATTTATGCATGTACGATTCCTCTGCATAATCTTCCCACACCAGCCAAAAAATTGTGTACTGATCCATGTAGGATGAGTTGGCCAGCCAACGGCCCTCATACAGGTGATGGCCCAATGCTGAGCTGATCGTATTGAAATGCCCGTCGTGGCCGACCGGGCGGATGAACTCGGTCAGTACAAAGCCGGCCGGGGTCTGCTTGAGATGCTTTCGGAAGGTCCACCAGCGAAAGTAGTAGATCTGCTCAAGCGTTGAATCGGGAGCCTCGAATAAGGGGACGTTAGCTGCCAACCAGTCGGCTGACTCTGCATTTGATATATAGTTGATCACTCCCTCTTTATTCATCCGGTTAAAATAGGAGACGTGCTCTCGCAGGACCTGATCCGGAACTAGGAAGGTAGTGGAATCCTCGGTATTATTAAAAATACAACTCGTTAGTAATATACCTAAACCGATAGTAGTAATTATGTTCAACTTCAGCTTTTTAGTATGGAGGCCCATAATTTTTTTTAAGAATCCTTTTTTTGTTTAATATTTTCAATACCGTGGAGCTGCTTACAGATCCTGAATCCTACATGATAACATGATTTGTCTGGCAGGAAAATGGTGAACTTGACCCACCCTCTTCCCTCTATCAAACAAAAGTCTGATAAATTTGTAAAACATCAATTTAAAGAGGGCTTTGATTTACGCGCCCTTTCCGGGTTTTCTAAATTTTGAGGGTTTTTATTTTTTTGAAACAGCTTAAATAAGCGTTAATCATGGTAATATCTTGTTTTTTGTCCAAAAAATCGGATGAAGTGGCCTTTTCAGCCACTCTCGGGCATACCTCTCCCATCAGAGAGCAGAGACCGGGGTAAGATTCGGATCTTTTTTAGCCCAGCTGATGTTGCGCTCAATGTTCCAGCAGATGGCAGCCAGGGCAAAGCGGGCTTTATTGCGTAGTTTCGTTTTGGCCTTAGCCACCCGCATCCCATAGCGGTTTTTGATCGCCGCAAAGGGATGCTCCACGTAGCGCTGCACCCGGCGCTTGCCGGTGTTACGGGCTTTTGGGGCTACGCTCATTGGACTATTTCTGTAGGCTTTGTCCAGGATGCCGTAGTAGGTTTCCTCCTGGCGGCACCGGGTTTTAAGATCTTTTGGCGGATAGGCCTTGTCGCCGAATATTGCCCGTTGGTCTAAGGGTAGTCCGGAAAACCGACGGAAACTCAGGCGACCGATGAGGTGATCCTCCAGTTGGGGGTCGCTGAGGGGATAAAGGTGCCCCAGAAATAGCCCACGGATCATCCATCGCACAGTCTTACGAGGTTGCCCGCCTTGTGGTCTGGTTTTGTAAATCCGGCAACCTATCGCGTAGAGAGGTTCCCAGTCGATCCACTTGGCGATTTCGCTGAGCCGCTCGGTCGAACGCGACACCTGGCCGGATTGGGTAGCCCACTGATCGAGAATACTGAGTTGCTGGCGTTTGTCTGACATTATACCGTACCTTATCATTGAAAACTGTGGCGTGTTCGGCGAAACCTACAAATTATCACTGGAACTACTAAGTTAAGGGGGCTGCAAAGCTATCAAAAATAGAACCACCTACAGTAGGTGAGGATTAGCTACTTGACATTTTCCTTTTTTATAGGTGTTAAGTGTAATCACTCATAAGCAGGATTCTGAGGGTAATTCCCACTGTCCAAGGACAGGGCACTCTGGGGAATAGGCCGGAGTATTTTATAATTACCCCCAGCCCCCTCAAAGGGGTTGGAACCACTTTCATTTAAGGATTTTATCTGTGGGTTATACTCCTTTGTTCGCTGCCTAAGCATACCGGTTCGCTTTAAGTCAAACCACCGATGACCTTCGCCGGCCAATTCTCTGGCTCGTTCATCCAAAATGAATTCAAGAGTTACATTTCCCGGATTAATGAGCATATCTGACTCATGCCCGAGCATAGCGGCTCTTCTTCGCACTTCGTTGATCCTATTGGCAGCAGTAGCATTGTTGCCCATCTTAAAATAGGCTTCTGCTGCAATGAGATATGTTTCTGCCAATCGGGAAATAAAAAGGTCATGGGTATAGTTGACGTCTCCCGTCTGAACCCGATCAAATTTCATCAAAGAAGGGTAGTCTTCCTGGTTATTGCCATCCCACCAGTGAGAACCGGCAGGTACTATATCGGTTTGACTACGATTTTCCGGATCTTCAGCCCTCCATTCAGTGGTATCAGAAATCTGCTCATCCGTCCGGGGGAAATAATATACAATAGGCGAGCTTTCAGGATTCAGGATAGCACCGGCATACGGCGACGTTCGTACATTTCTGAAGGTCCCTTCAAAACGGTTGTCGTACTCCCCAAAGATGGTAAATAGATATTCTGTGGGATGGAGGATATTCTTCTTTGACACTCCTTCACCGGCTCCCTGAATAAGCGGCCCCCACGGATAATCCCAGTTATGCCTACCTCCATTGAGCAGCGAACTTTGATCGTATTGTATAGAAAATATAACCTCGTTGTTGACATCATTCTGGTATTCAAAGATCTCACCATAAGGAACAGAAAGAGCTTCCCCGCCGATAGCTTCATCGGCATAGGTTGCAGCATTTTCAAAATCCGATACTTCTCCAAACTCTTCATATCCACGCGTCAGATAAACCTTGGCCAGCATATGCTGAGCTGCCCGACTGGTTATTCTCCCCTGGTCGGAATGTGATTGTGGTATTTCTTCTATCGCTGTTTCCAGCTCAGATATGATAAACGTATAAATATCGCTTACAGGCATCCTTTCAAAATGGGTTACCGGTTGATCCACCATGCGTTTCACCAGGGTGGCATCCCCAAATGTCTGCACAAGCAAAAAATAATAATACGCCCTTAAAAAGCGGGCCTCTCCTACGCGAGAGTCCAGCTCTTGAAATGGTTCGGTTTTATCCTGGTAATGTAGAGCCGTATTGGTGACCTGGATGCTTTCATAAAGTGTTTTGAAAAATTCGCTCACTGTGGGACTGCCAGGCGTCAGAGAAAGATATGTCGTGAGCCCCTGGGGTGCATCTTGATGGGTGCCAAAGAATAAGTCGGTTCCCGCTGAATACATATATGGAGACTGGCGTACCTCCCGGAGCGTGGTATAACACGAGTTAATTAACGATTCATAACCCCGTTGGGTAGTATAGAAATTCTCTGCAGTAATACTTGATTTATTTTGTTCTGACAGGAAATCAGAACAGCCGCTAATCAATAGCAGAGATGTAAATCCGAATAGATAAAAAAAGTTTTTCATGATCCTCAAAATGTAATATTAGTACCTAATTGATAAATTCTGAAAGACGTGGAATTAGCCTGAGCACCGCTTACGCTTGCTCCGGCCCATTCGGGATCAAAGCCACTATATTTTGTCCAGGTAAAGGGATTTAAAATATTCACATACAATCGCATATTTTGGATACCTATTTTATCCAGGAGCGATGGATGCATGTCATATCCCACCGTAATATTTTTCACCCGCACAAACGAAGCATCCTTATTAAAGCCGGGATATCCATAATCTTCGGCATCTTCTCCCCAGTACTGGCCCTGATAAGCTGGTTGAGGATATTGATTGCTATACCTGGCCTCCGTATATGGATTCTCCCGCATGTAATACGGCACATCTAAAATTTGCTTGCTGTTAAAATCGGTAAACTCTTGATGGAAATCACTAAACAAGAATACACCCTGCTTTGTATAAAGCGTTGCAGATAGATCCCAGTTTTTATAGTTGAATGTTGTTGAAAAACTGCCCGTCCATTTGGGCTGCGGAGAGCCAAGTACTTTCATATCGTTATCGACATCAATTTGTCCATCTCCGTTTAAATCCTTGACCCGGGCGGTACCTTCCAGTTGTTGCTGTTTTTCATTGGCTAATGCATCCTTTTGCCATATCCCGTCAAACACCATGGCATAGACAACATTGACCGGCTCTCCAATAAACCAGCGATTGGCTACGTCATCCTCTTTGCCACCATAGAGTTCTACAATTTCATTCTGATTAGTTGAAAACATAAAACTGGTTTGCCAGTTAAAATCACTGCTCTGTATATTTTGCGTTGTCAATTCAATCTCCAATCCTTTATTACTTACAGAACCGATGTTGTCCATCATGCTGCCCCAACCAGTAGGGACGGCGAGTTTCCTGGAAAGCAATAAATTTTGGGATAGCTTGTCATATACATTAGCCTCACCCGTTATCCTATTCTGGAACAGGCCAAAGTCGAGCCCCAGGTTCCATTCTCTCGTACGTTCCCAGGTTAACCCTTTATTTGCAATAGCATTGGGCCGAAACCCTGTTGCCACCTCTCCATCCCAATCATAGTATGTTTGATTGTTTACCGAAAATTGAGTGACATAGGCCGGGATATTATTATTGCCCGTATGACCATAGCTAAGGCGCAACTTTAAATTGGAAATAGCAGCTGTATTTTGGACAAAATCTTCTTCCGAAATTCTCCAGGCAATAGCCGCAGAAGGAAAAAATGCCCATTTGTTACCGGGAGCTAATTTGGATGACCCATCCCATCGACCAGTGGCCGTCAATAGATACCGGTCCTCATAATTATAGTTTAACCTGTTGGTAAGGGACATCAAGGTGCTCTTCTGATAATGGCTGGAGGTATTCAATGATGATGCGCTTCCCAGGTTATAGAACTCAGAATTGAAGGGGGTGTCCCAGCCAAATCCAAATAGATTATCACTTCTATCCATCTGCATTGAATAAATAAAATCATAGTCGAACTGATGCCGGCCAAATTCCTTTGTTGCATTTATTTGGCTGTCCCAAATATATGAAAAATCCTGACTTTTCGTCATTTGCCCGCCATTGCCTGTCGTCGTGGATAACTGATCCCAATATTCTCCAACCCGCTCAAATTTCACATTGGGAGAAAAAGTGGATTTTATCATCAACCAGGGCGCAGGATCAAACTGAAGGTAAAAGTTCGAAATAGCGTAACTCTGCTGGGTCTCAAATCGATTATTTCTGGTCTCTGCCAACGGACTCACATTCCCGGAAATTCCTTTCATAGGGACCTGAATCATTTCACCGTTTTCATCATAAGCGGGGGTCCATGGTGGCATTCGAAATACCTGCTGCATCACATTTTTGCTAATCCAGTCTTTATCCGAAAAAGACAAATTGATATTAGCACCCATTGACCACCGCTCTGTCACTTCAGCATCGACATTGGCTTTAAAGGTATACTTTTTGTAATTCTGATCCTGAATATTACCGTTTTCAGCTTGGTACCCGGCTCCTACTAAATAACTTATATTTTCACTCCCTCCGGAAGCAGAAATAAAATGATTAGTCTGTACACCGGGCTGCATCATCACATCCACCCAATCAGTGTAATTCTTATTTTCTATTACATCCAGCCAGTACTGGTGATCTTCGCCGCTGGATGGAAAGCCATAAAGATCATCAGGCGCATTTAAATCTTCCCCTTCATATAGCCTTTCGGATATTCCCCGGTTCATAGTATACTTAACACCTTCTTCTGCATCTAAAAAGTCAGGCATATTGGCAATGGTCCGGATACCTACATGGCTGGAATACGAAAATTGTTGTTGACCTTTCCTTCCACTACCCGACTTTGTAGTTACCAAAACAACCCCATTGGAAGCCCTGGACCCGTATATGGCAGTTGCAGAAGCATCCTTCAATATATCGATACGCTTAATCTGATTAGGGTTTAAGAAATCAATATTATCAGTCATAACACCATCAACTACGTAGAGGGGATCTCCTCCGGATAATGAATTAACACCCCGAATATTGATATTGAAGCTACTTCCCGGTAAGCCTGTATTTGCGCTGACATCTACACCCGACACCTGGCCCTGTAAAGCCGATGCGGGATTAGTAATTCCTTTATTTGCAATATCTCCCGAACCAATAGTTCCTACCGTGCCGGTAAAATCTTTTTTCTGCGCTGAGCCATAGCCCACAACAACCACTTCGTCACCGGCAATAGCTTCTGGTGCTAATGCTACCTGCAATTCATTGCGCCCGTCCAGCGGAATCTCACGCCGTTGATAGCCAATAAAGGAGAAAATGAGGGTATCGTTTGAAGCCGGCACCGACAGTTTAAACTCCCCTTCGGCTCCGCTCGAAGTTCCTACGGTCGTTCCCTCAACCATAATATTTACTCCCGGTAAGGCTTCATTAGTCTGCTCATCAAAGACCTTGCCCGTTACTTGAATATTCTGGGCATTCAAATCGGGCAATACCATCAATATTAGAAAACCAATGAACCCCAATTTTTTCAGCATAACACAAACAGTTGAAAACATAAATCCCTTTACATTCATTATTGTTGATATCATTTGCTATCCCCCCTAAGGACACGCTAACCGATAAATCAAATCCCTTTTCATTAAATAATTAAATTGTATTTAAATATCAAAAAATAATTTATATATAAATTTTAATTGTGTAGAATAAATTCACAAAACTTGCTTTGAGGTAGCCACCCAGTAAATTATTTCCTTAATCTTGCGCAGCTATTATTATTGAAATTCAAAGAGTACAACTTCCCAAAAGCTACCTATGATTCATTACGCTTCTCATACCAGTGATACACCGTCAATTCGCGTGTATTTTTCTCAGTTTCAAATAAAAAACTGGCGCCGTATCCAGTAGCAAAAAGAACAACATGACTATACACCCCGAGCATATATTTGTGATGGGAATAGTTCAGCTCCCCCAGGTCCAGCAGCAACTGTTCCTCTCCACCTAATGAAATTGGAGTAGAAGTCAAAAAAGCGTAAGCCGTAAACAGGATACAGGTAATGATTCCCACATAAACGCCTCTTCTATTGGCCCGCGTCGTGAGGACGCCCAGCAGAAAAAGGCCCACAATACCACCAGAAAAGATGGCATAAAGCTCAAACAGGATACTGAGTACCGTGTCGCTTCCCGCATAAAGGTAGAGGTTGGCAATGCCTATGGCTCCCAAACCGGCTATAAAGGTGATCGTCTTTCCGGCAAATAATCGCTCACGGCCGCTGCTTCTTGGACGCAGACGCAGGTAATAATCCTCAACACAAACCGCCGAAAGACTGTTGAGTTCAGAGTCGAGGCTTGACAGGGCCGCAGCCACCAGTCCGGCAATCAGGATGCCGGTAATGCCCGGTGGCAGGACCGTCATGATAAAGTGGGGGAATACTGCATCGGGACGCATATCGCCCGGCAGTGTATTGGGACTTACCGTATAATAGGACCAAAGCGCCGTCCCGATAAACATAAAGAGCGTCCACACCGGTACGCTCATGAGAATACCCATTAATGATGCTTTTATCGCTTCCTTGTCAGTATCAGAAGCCAGGTACCGCTGCACTACCGTCTGGTCGGTCCCATATTTGTGGATCGCGTAAAAGACGCCGTTAATGGCCATCACCCAAAAAGTGAGATTGGTAAAATCCCATTCATATGGGGCAAAACTTATTTTTCCCTGCTCATACGCGGTGCCAATAATTTCGAAAGGCCCCATCTCCGGCAAGGTCAAAAGAAAGGCAACACTCACCACTCCACCGGTAATCAGCAGGATACCCTGAATGACGTCCAGCCAAATAATAGCCTCAAAACCACCCATCATGGAATATAGGATTACCGCCAGTCCCAATACCCAGATCACCATGTAGGTATTGAAGCCCAACATTTGGGAAAGCGTCAGGGCAATCAGGAAGAACACCGTGCCCATCGACGAGAATATCGCAAACATAAATGCCAGCGACGTGTATAGCCGGGCACTATACCCAAACCGCTTTTCAAAGAACTCATAGGTACTCACCCCGATCACTTTCCGGTACAAGGGAACGATAAATCCTATCACGAAGATAAGTACCAGCGGCACCATCAGGCCCTGCACGAGGCGGATCCAGTTATCGTTAAATCCCTCGCCGGGATAGGCCAGGAAAGTAACACTGCTAATTAGGGTAGCCAGGATTGAAAAGCCCACAGCCCATGAAGGGATCCCTCCACTGCCAGTGAAATAGTTCTCCCCGGTTTTGACCCTTCTGGAAAAAGAAATTCCTATTCCCACAATCACTGCCAGATAGCCAAACAGGATCACATAATCTATCGTATACAAAGCAGCATTTGTATCCATGAATTAGTCCCTTTTTTCTGCGTTTAAAATATTTTTGGGCCAGTCGTAGCTACCCGGCTTCAAGGTTAGATGCAGCTCCGGATGGTCGGTCACCTGCATTCGAATAACCCCCTGGACCAACTCTTGCACCGGCACAAACCCACTCAATTCAAGTGTTCGAATTATTGTAGCCGCTGTTGATCCACCTTCGATACACAATTCTTTCAAGTCTACCCTTAATAGCACATTTTTGACCAATACAGCCAGGTGACGACGTAAATTGCGAGATACTTCGGGGTCCTTCACCAGGGGTTTGTCAATAGCTGCTATGACGCTGGAATTTTGTTGAAAAGCTTCTGTGACTTCCCTGCTCCAGCGATCTATCAGATCTGAATCCGGGGACTTCTCTAGCAGTGCTTTGGGCATACTGCAAACCGCCTTTCCTCGCGATTTAGCCTGCTCAAGTTGTCTCTTACTGTTTTCTGAAGCACTACTAAAGACCAACAGTTTGGGTGATCTGTCCTCTGGTGCATTGTAACTATGATTTTGATCCTGGCTTCTCAGTTTATAACCCCAAGCTTTCAAAAAAGCGACAAAAAAATCAGCACCTCCACCAAGCACTCGGGTTTCAGAGATCCCAATTTTAGCCCACTGCTCGATCTGCTGTGTCGTCTCCGCCTCACCGACTACAAACGGTTGAGAAGTAAATGGCTGGTCAGGCGCCAGCACGGAAATGTCCTCCCGGTCAGTATGTAAGAGCTCCATCACCTTTGAGCTCTGCGGCTCGTGATTGTATTCATGCACAAAGGATGTTTCATGGATAGGTTGATCCTCTACGTAATACATTCCGTTCTTTATTATTCTTTTCATAGATGGATTACATGGCACCAAAAGAAATTTCTGTTTGGGAAAGAAGGCCTGGATTGCCTCCATTTCCGCAATGAGGTGCCCCCGGAGAACGGAGTCCGTTTTTTTGAAGAGTTTCCGGATATTTTTGATTTCCAACTGTGGAATAATTTCGGAAATTATATCCCGAGCCTCTTTTCGGCTCTTCGTTCGTGTATCGGTTGCAATAATCAGCAGGTCAGCATACGGCGGGTGTTTGGGGACCGAAATGGAAAACTCCACATCCAGTCCAAAACGCAACCCTACTCCCGCTATTTCAGCTGCGCCGGTAAGATCGTCGGCAACTGCTGTAATCATGCTAGCCTCCTATTCTCCGCCAGCAGAGAAGCATATTCTAAAGCATTCACCAGGCTTTCGTGGTCAGCCTGACCGGTTCCGGCAATATCAAACGCAGTCCCGTGATCTACCGAGGTGCGGATGATGGGCAATCCAAGTGTAATATTCACACCGGTTATTTTGCCCCAGGACTGCGACTCCTTGTCCCATACAAATCCTTTCATCTTAAACGGGATGTGTCCTTGGTCGTGGTACATCGCGACTACCGCATCAAAAAAGCCTCCCTTAGCTTTGGGATACAGCGTATCAGGGGCCATGGGACCAGCAACGTTCATCCCCTCAGCTTCAGCTGCTTCCATAGCGGGAATAATCTCCTCTTTCTCCTCAGTTCCAAACAGTCCACCATCACTGGCATGGGGATTCAGGCCCGCTATTCCAATCTCAGGCTCTTCGATGCCAAATTTCTTGCAAGCATTATTTACCAGCTGAATCACCTTCAAGACCCGATCCTTTGTAACCAAATCACAGGCCTTGCGCAGC
>Ga0079226_10000838_pt1 | contig 22672 bp, 25 predicted proteins | sample Poulit2014_FD_76345 | JGI IMG/M metagenome (GOLD analysis project Ga0079226, IMG submission 76345) | Agricultural soil microbial communities from Georgia to study Nitrogen management - Poultry litter 2014 | ecosystem: Environmental > Terrestrial > Soil > Agricultural land | place: USA: Georgia...
AAAACTAAATAAAAGTACTTTTAGTGGTGTTAAAGATGCGTGTTTTGTCAAAATATTTTCCCCTTAAAATAGTAACAGCTGATGCATCATTAGGATGGATAATATGATTGAAAATAATAGAAATAAACTATTCATCTATCTGGATTAAAGATCTTATATTTCATTGAAAAATTGCTCTCCACCTATATATATGAAACAAATTCAACTAACAATCAAATAAAGTTATAAACATTGTACAGCATTCCAATTCAATTGAACAGAGCATGTCATTTGGGTTTTTCTTCGATTCAACTCATCCATTCCTATATATAATAGAATCGCACCCAATTTATAATTGATAAGTACTGGATATATTGAGTTTTTGGATAATGATCTAAATCCTGGATTCCCATATTAATATTTTGTTACGTCCTTGATTTTAAATTTCCTGCTACAAAAACCCCTTGCCATATTACAGAGACAATCATTGATTGATTTATACATTTTTGACTTGCTAAAAACTTAATAAATGTAAGCATATGTCACTACCCTCGAACCTTATTTATATTCGTATAAAACAGAAATGATAGTTGATAAGAATTCCGAAGATTCAACATGTGTTTTGCATACATCTTCATTCACTTTGAATCCTTTTATCCAATTTTCTATAAATAATGGAAATGATTTTTCAATCACATTAAAAGAATCATTCAATCATTTCATAATTACTGGTGCAAACATACCTATATCCGGTTCAAACCCTTCAGACAGTACAGATATAGATGTCTTTCTCTCTTCTAAGTAACTAAATTCTGAAGGTTCATTTTATTAGTTTTTATTTTTCTAAAATAGAAAACAGAGCTAACGATCCACTTTCTCTTTATTGCCCATTTTCAGCATGACATCCTCTAAATAAGGAAGTCCCTCATTATCACCTTGAACACTAACAACCATGGATCCAATGGTATTAGCAAATTGCAATATATCATTGATGTTCCAATTGTGAATTAGACCATAAATGGCACCTACACCAAATCCGTCGCCAGCCCCCACTGTATCGACGACAGCTCTCGATCTAACGGCGGGTATTTCAATATAAGAATCATTATGCCAAATTGCTGCACCATCTTCTCCTCGTTTAATAAACAAATGGGACACTCCATAATGTTGGGCTTGCTTAATTAATTCGTCTGTTTGTCGAGTTCCAAATATAATTTCCGCTTCGTCAATACCAATTAAAAGATAATCTACAGCAGGCATCCATTTCAATAAAGTTTCACGGGCCTCTGCTTTACTCCATAATTTTAGTCGTATATTCGGATCAAGTGAAATTTTTACTTGGTGTTTTTTTGCATACTGTATAGCTTGAGTGATGATCTGAATGTTCTTCTTGGTTATTGCTGGGAAAACACCAGATATGTGTAGTACTTTTGCATTCTTGAAAACTAATTCACTTAAATTTTCTGCAGTTAATGTCAGTGTCGGAGATTCGCTGCGATAATAGTGTGAACTCCCTGATCCATCTGCCATAACTTCTTTAAAATAGACCGAAGTGGGGTAATTATCAACAAATTTTACCTCAGATACATCGATGCCTTCCCCACGGGCAAAATTATATATATAACGTCCAAACTCATCATTACCAAGTCTACTAACCCAACTAGTCTTTAACCCTAAACGAGCACAGCCGATTGCAAAGTTAAATTCGGCCCCGCCAACCTTTCTTTTGAATGTATCTACAAAACGAAGCGGACCTTGTGATGATGGATCAAAGGCAATCATTGCATCACCTATTGTTATCACATCGTACATACTTTCACCATCTTTCCATTCAATAATTAGATGTTTCTAAGAACCAGTCTACCTAACTTCATCAATATACGTATTTGAAAACTGAATAGGTGTAAACTTTTCCGGTCTATGACTATCTTTAATTTCAGTTGGATTCCAAGACCAGCCAACACTTTTATTTAAGGATATTAACTTCTCAAATCGCCCAAAGAAAAACTTCCAGGTATCCCCAGAAACAGGAGGGATCTTCCATTAGCCAACCATTTCATTCCTTCCCATGGCAATGCCAGTTCAACCGACCATCCTTGATCTACTTTTGTATGATCATTAAGCTTTCCATTAACATGAACACCTGTCTGTAATCCCGGAAAATCCCAATTTCTAAAGGCCCATCTTATTCCTCTAGGATGGGTTCCTTCCCAAAATTGATTATCTGTTTCATAGTACCCTTGAAAAGTGGATACTTTATTCTGATGCACATCAAATTCAGGAACATCAAATTTACCTCCACGTTTATAAGCATCTTTCCATATAAAGAAGGCTTCATATATCGTATTCAGTGCATTAATTTCCAACTCATAATATGTATCTACTCCATCAATAAAAAACTCTATATTATTTTCACTAAATAATGGCTCATCCCTTTCTTTAAGCTCAGCAGTAACAAAAGGTTCTTCAAGCCAAAATCCTACATACAAATAACAATTATCCCATAGCACTGCCGAACGAGTATCATATAATGCCGGGCCACCACTAATCATATCCACAAAACGTGGCGACTTTGGAGCCTTTTTCCAAGCATTTTTATCGAGTTTACCATTTATTTTCATCGCTTCTTTACACGGTAAGCTGTGTACATTGCTCTATCCTCATTTCTTTTTTTAAAATCCTCATATCATTCATGTGAAACAATTAAATCCATATCGCCATATAATGTATAGCCATCTATGGTAGCAGGTACGATAAAATGATTACCTTTACGGATGGAGTAGCTTTTTTCACCAACAACTATTTCACCATCTCCATTAATCACACTGATGAGTAAATAACCTTTTTTTAAAGGTGTATTTACATTCCCACTAAGTTGCCAACTATAAACCGTAAAATATTTCTCCTTAATCAATTGCGTGGACGACATATCAGCCATCTGCTTTTCTTGTTGATGAAGAATAGCTTCATCATCTGGAAATGTCACGACATCTAAAGCTTTATCCAAATGAAGTTCACGTGAATTGCCACTAGCAACAACACGATCATAATCAAACACTCGATAAGTAATATCAGAGCTTTGCTGTGTTTCCAAAATGACAATTCCTTTTCCAATCGCATGGATTTTACCACTCGGAACATAAAAAAAGTCGCCCTTATTTACTTTGACTTTCTTTAATAGAACATCCCACTGCCCCTTTTTCACCATGTCTATGAATTCATCTGCACTTTTAGCATAGTGACCAAAAATAATCTCTGCCCCTGGCTCACAATCAAGCACATACCAGCACTCGGTTTTTCCATAGGATTCCCCTTCTATATTCCGAGCGTAGAGATCATCTGGATGAACTTGGACGGATAAATTGTCATTAGCATCTAAAATCTTGACGAGTAAGGGAAAGTCACCAATGTTGTCTGATGTTCCCTTGCCAAATAATTCTGGATGTGCTTTCCATGCTTGCCGTAATGTCATCCCCCGTAATGGCCCATTTTCAATCAATGATGGCCCATTTTGATGGGCAGAAATGACCCAAGCCTCACCTGTCTTATAATGGGGAATATCATATCCAAACATTTCATTTAATTTTGATCCACCCCAAATTCTTTCCTTGAAAACTGGTTTTAAAAAGATAGGTTCTGTATACATACTTATCTCCTTTGTTTTTGGGTTTGGTAATAATGAATTCAGAAGCTATAGATATGAGCTAGTTAATCTACTATCTTGCATTTTCTAATAAACATAACGCTGCAGCACCTACCACTCCTGCTTCTTGACCAAGCTTTGCCGGGACAATAGTGGTCTTTCTCCCAAATTGATTCAAGGCATACTGACATACATATTCCTCAATCCTATCAAAAAGCAGGGCTCCAACATTCGATACTCCACCACCAATAATAATTTTCTCCGTATCGTATAAATTGATGATAGTTACACAGACAGTGCCAAGTGTATAAAAAATCCTATCTAAAAAAGGGACAATATCAGCATGGCCTTTTACATATAAATCAAAAATATCTTTTGTAGATAATTCTTCGCCCATGATCTCTGAACCTCTTTTAGCAATCGCGGTTCCAGAGGCAATCGATTCTATGCATCCATATTGCCCACAGACACATTTTCCAAATGATGGGTCAACAACGATATGACCGATGTCACCAGCGTTTCCCTTCCGCCCGTGAAGAATTTTCCCATCAACAAAAATCCCTGCACCAATTCCAGTACTTATAGTCACATATACAAAGTCCTTATTATTTCGTGCAGCTCCTATCCATTTTTCACCAAGTGCTGCCGCATTAGCATCATTGTCCAAAAAAATAGGCAAGGACCATTTTTCCTTAAACCATTCCACGATTGGTATATCGACCCAATTCGTTAAATTAGGTGGGGATACTATCATTCCTTTACTAATATCAATTGGTCCAGGCGCTCCAATTCCAATTCCAATGATAGACTGTAATGGAATCCCTGAAAGTTTTATAATTCGTTCCATCTCCTGGCTAATTTGATTAATCATTTCTTTAGGGGGAATCGTTACATTCGTTGATATTTTGGATTGTTTTATCATTTGTCCTGCTGAATCTACTATTGCTATAGAAACTTTAGTACCTCCAATATCAACACCTACGGAATACTTCATTTTTTCACCTCATAAAACATACTTCTAATTTAAACTAATCGATTTCTGCTATTCAATTACTGAATTTACTTTATCAACATATTTCCGAGTTGTTTCCGTTAATTGTAGATAATCATTTTCACTTTTGAGATTTGAAGGGTTAACAAGATCACTTCCAATTCCAACTGCATATGCGCCAGCTTGAATATAATCGCTAATATTTGTTTGATTAACTCCCCCTGTCACCATTAAAGGTATCTGCGGCATTGGGCCATGGATAGTTTTAATATAATTCGCACCAAAAACATTAGCTGGAAATACTTTTACTAGATCTGCCCCGTTCTCATAAGCAGTTAAAATTTCAGTAGGAGTTAATGCACCAGGAATACTTATTATCCCATATCGTTTCGTCATTTTAATCGTATCTTCATTAAATGTTGGTGACACTACAAATTCCGCACCTGCCATAATGACATTTCGTGCTGTTTCGTTATCTAATACAGTTCCTGCACCTATCAGTAAGTTATCCTGATGATTTTCTATCGCTTTTTTCAACATTGTAGTCACATTCGGGGTCTCAGCAGTAATTTCCACTGCCTCAATTCCTCCTTCTGCTAGTGACTGACATATAGGAATAATATTATCTTTGTTAGCATTACGAACAACTGCGACAACTTTAAGTTTCTTTAACTGTTCCAATTTATCCATTTATCATACCTACCGTTCTAAAGTTATATTTCTTGCTTATTCCGAATTCCCACTATGACAGAAAAGCTGTAATATATAAAAAGGTAACCAATGTAAAATGGCTACCTCTTTAACTATTATCAATCTTTCACACGGACAATCATTTCAATTTCTACAGGTGCATTGTATGGTAACTCAGCAACCCCTATAGCTGCTCTTGCATGTTTTCCTTTAGTTCCGAAAAGCTCCATTAACAAAGATGAAGCTCCCTCTAATACCTCTGGTTGTTGACCAAAATCTTCTCCAGATGCGATATAACCTGTCATTTTGATGACTTCTTCAATTTTATTTAGGTTTCCAATTATATGCTCAACCTGAGCCAAACAATTAAGCAATGCAAGTCTAGCCGATGCTTGTCCAGTTTCAATTAAAAGGTCAGTACCTAATTTCCCTTCATATATTAGCTTTTGCTTAACAGTTCCTGTTTGTCCAGAAGTAAAAATTAGATCATTATATTTTTTCGCGGGTACATACGAAGCTACCGGAATAGGAAGCTCAGGCATTTCCAGTCCTTCTTCTTTTAAATTGTCATATATATTCACGATTTATTACCCTCTTTCTTTACTCTCCTACCGTTAGGCCACCATCTACCGTAAGAATTTGACCTGTAATATATGCAGCTTTTTGTGATGCTAAGAAAATAGCAGCATTTGCAATATCTTCCGTTTTTCCTATTTCACCCATCGGGATACCTTTAGATCCAGCTGGATTTTTTTCTTGTTGCATCCAAGGTTGTATCGCTGGCGTATCAATAACCCCAGGTGCAATTGCATTGACCCTAATCTTGTCTGTGGCATAATCCAAGGCTAGTGACTTTGTCATCGTATTGATATAACCCTTCGACGCAGAATAAGCCAAATCATTTTTAGTTCCAACAGACATCGTGGAAGAGATGTTAATAATTGCTCCCCCTTTATTCTTAAGCATCAACGGTAACAACTGTTTTGTAATAGTTAGGGAGCTTAGTGCATTAATTTTAAAAACCTCTTCAAACACATCGATTTCAACATCTGTTAATGTACCACTTTTTTTATTAACTCCAACATTATTAACGAGAACGTCTACTCTTCCAAATTTATCTAATATAAAATCGGAGAATTGATTTATTTCTTTCTCCATAGCAAGATTAGTCTCGACAAAATAAACATCCTGATGATTCGATTCTTCTTTAGATACTACTTCTGTTTTTACTCCTTTATCTTTATCCACATCTGCAAAGATAACTTTAGCACCTTCTTTGGAAAAGGCTTTTACAATTCCCTCTCCAATGCCTGATGCACCACCTGTCACAACAACTACCTTGTCGAAAAACTCACCCAATTCTCTCACCTTCTATTTCTTTATCACTTATCAATTGTTAAATGCTTGAGTTTTTCCTCATCAATTTCAATGCCAAGTCCCGGCCCTTCTGGAATAACATAAGATCCATTGTCAATTTGTAATCGTTTAGCTAACACATCATCAGCATGTGCAGGATATGTACTGTCCATAGGATAACTGAAATTTGGCATTGTAGATGTTGAATGCAAAATAGCTGCTGTCTTAACTCCCATATCCCATCCGCAATGATGTACTAGCGGCAAGTCAGCTTCTTCTGCAAGATGATGAAGTCGCACTAATTCAGAGATGCCCCCCAATGGTTCAAAGTCCACAACTGCGACATCGATACATTCTTTTTTTATTGCTTGCATAAGATTATTTGGAATGTAGCAATCTTCATTAATACCGATAGGGACTCGAGTTCTTTCTCTTAATGATTTTAAATCATCAAGTTTATTCACTTTAATTGGTTGTTCAATCAGCTGAAGGCTATATTCTTCGACCCCTGTTAAATATTTTAATGCTTGCAAGGTGTCATATCCTTGATTCATATCTACACGGAATTCGAAATCTTCTCCTCCTGCTCTCCTCATTGCACGAGCTCGTTTTATATCAAAGTTAACGTCTTGCCCACCTTTTGTTTTTAATGTTCGGTATCCTTCTTCTTTGATTTGAGCGATTTTTTCTTTTGTTTCCTCGATACCTAAAATACCTAGCGTATATGCAATTTCGACTCTATCTCTTACTTTTCCACCCAACAGTTCATAAACTGGTTTATTAGTCACCTTCCCCATAATATCCCAGCAAGCCAATTCAATACCTGTCATAAAAGATTTGGTGTTAATTTGTGGGTTATAGATAGGACTAAATTCGCTCATGATTTTTCTTATATCAAATGGACTTTTCCCTATTACAAGTGGCTTGATATAATCTTCTAATAAAGCAAAAGTTAGCTTGTTTGAAATGATCGGATTCATTTCTCCCCAACCAATGACGCCATCGTCTGTAGTCACTTTAAAAATCAAACTTGTTGCCTTAGTTGTACCTACCTTATCTTGACTCCCCCGATAGGGAGCAATTCCTCCTTTCTCTAGTGGAATTACTGGTACTTCTATTGGAATCATTTCGATGTTTTGAATTTTCATTATTATCCTATCCCTCCGTTTTTTAACATTAACCTTTTACTGATCCTTGCGATAATCCTTGAATAAAATATTTTTGTAACCATAGAAAAACAACAATTACTGGTAAGGTGACAAGTGCTGATGCAGCCATCGTGCTCCCCCAGTCAACATCAAACATTGAAGAAAACTCAGTTAACCCAACAGGAAGTGTGCGGGCAGATTCAGATGTTGTAAGTATAGAAGCTAATACAAATTCATTCCATGAAATTATAAAAGCATATATACCAGTAGCCGCTAAACCAGGAGCGGCTAAAGGGAGAGTAACCTTAAATAAGGCTCCCAAATGGGAACACCCGTCCACCATTGCTGCTTCCTCTAATTCTTTTGGAATGCTCATAAAATAGCTTCTAGACATCCAAGTAACTAGGGGCATACTTATTATTAGATGTGAAATGGATAATCCAATTATTGAATCTAACATTCCGAGTTTTGCAAGAACAAAATACATTGGTATCATTAAAACTGTAAGCGGCAACATCTGACTGAATAACATAAAGAGAGAAAATGGCTTATTACCTTGAAAGCTAAATCTTGCAAAACCATAACCTGCAGCTCCTCCTAAAAGCAATGAAATAAGCGTCGATATTAAACCGACCATTATGCTATTTAAGAAATAAAGAGGTATAGATGAATTAAATAAAACACTTTTATAATGTTCTAATGTAAATTCATTGGGAAACCACCTAGGAGGTATAGAAAGAATCTCAGCAGAAGGTTTAAAAGATGTGCTAATTATCCATGCTAATGGAAACAAGACAAAAAGCACCATAAGTATAAGTATTGCGTAAGAAACTACAATATTAACTAATTTATAAATTTCTTTTGGATTCTTCAAAAAAACAACTCCTGTTATTTATTTAACTTTTTAATGTACCAAGTTGCGAAGATTAAACTTACACCCAATTGTAATATTGCTGTTGCTGAAGCAGCTGTAATATTAAATGATCTAAAGTCATCATATATTGATAAAGCTAATATTTGTGTGCTACCGGCTGGGCCTCCCTCAGTAAGTAACCAAATCAAAACAAATCCATTTAAAGACCAAATAATTAAAATAAGCAAAGAAATAAAGGTCACATCTTTTAAAGAAGGCAGAATGACATAAATAAATTTTTGAATTTTATTAGCCCCTTCTAAATCCGCGACTTCAAATAAATCGTTGGGAATAGCTTGCAAACCTGCGTATATCATAAGCATTGCAAAAGGAAACGTCTCCCATATTTGTACTAACATTACAGAACCTAAAGCAATATTTGAATTCATTAACCAAGATACCGGCTCGTTAATAACTCCAACACTCAGAAGCATATGATTTAACATACCAAAATCATAACTATATAGCCATTTCCAAACTATTGCTTTAACTACTCCCGGTGTAATCCAAGATAATAGTAATACTGTAGTCCAAAAGCCTTTAAATTTTATAAATTTTTGATTTAATAATAAAGATAAAATCATCCCCAGTATAAAAGCTATAGATACTGTACCGAAGGTCCATATAATAGTGTTTTTTATAATTTGAATAAAGTGATTACCTTGTATCACATCGGCAAAATTACTTAATCCTACAAACTCATTTACTCCAGATTCAGAACTAGTCATACTTAAATAAAAAATATAGATTATCGGATATAAAATTATTAACGCTGTAACCAATAGACCTGGGGCTACAAATGCTAATCCTCTTCGAGTTTCCGCCTGTATCTGTATAGTTCTTTTAGCCATTATATAAATTCCTTTCTAAACAATGGAGTTTATAATTTATCGATTATTTTACTTTTTAAGCAAATTAAATTTTGCATTTTCTTATTCATGATAAATTGATCTGTTTTCTTCCACCAGTTATTGTTGTGAGAAAAAAGCAACTGAATCAATTACATAATTGTTTGTTAGGAAACCTTATTTATCGATTTTACGATTAATATTGAATATATTTATTACGATAAATACATAAACATTATTTGGAAAGGAATTATCCTATACAGAATTATATTTCTCTTAAAATTATTTTAAATGAATAGTTTTTTAGTGACCTCACCATTATGTATTGATTCAGTTTATAATTATTGTTTTAATTAATTACACTTGGTGTAAAGAGTTATTCTAACAAATCGTTTACTTCCTTATGAATGTTTTTCATAGCTTCTTGTTCATCCATATCCTCTAAAATAATTAGTTGCATATATCTAAATAAGATTTTTGTGATTTCTGGAAATTCTTTAAATGCAGGTTTTGGCTCGCCGCTTTCTAATTGTTCTGCAAATGGTTTTAATAATGGTTCTTCAAATTCAGGCTCTTCTAGGGCGCTATTCGTAGCAGGAAATGTTTCTGTAATTTTCGCCATATTTTCGGGTTCAGCTACAAATTTCATTAACCTCCATGCTTCCTCTTTATTCTTACCGTGCTCCGGCATAATCATTGAAAAACCATCTACAGTGGTAGTTCCTACCCCATCAAATCCTGGAATTAACGCAGTACCTAAATCGATGGAGGGATTTCCCTCCTCGATTGGTTCAATATCAAATTGGCCACCAATATACATTGCAATTTTTTCATTTATAAATAGATCCCTTAAGGAATCATTATCTAGTTCCATAGTACTCTTAGGTGCATAATTTTCTACCTCATTGACTAACTCTTGCATTGCTTTTAATGCTTCGGGTGAATCTAGAGCACTTTCTGTTCTATCCTCGTTTAGTAGTTCCCCATCTAGATTATAAAGCAATTGCAAATAACGGACTGCAGCATTTTCTTGATTTCCTAAAGGTAAAGCTAAACCATATTGGTCATTTTCACCATCGCCGTCAGTGTCTTTCGTCAACTTTTCAGCAGCTTTTATATATTCATCACGAGTTTCAGGAAAGTTTTCAGGGTCTAATCCTGCTTCTTCAAACATATTTTTATTATACAGAACTCCCGCCCCATCATGCCTAAAAGGAAGACCGTATAATTTCTCTTCATAAGTGTTGATATCTAAAGAAGATGAAATAAAATCATCAATATCTAAATCATTTTCGTAGTAATCATCCAATTCGGTTAAAAATCCTTTACTAGCATAGTTTTCTATCCGAGATTCTAACTCTGTTATAATATCAGGCGCTTCTCCTGTCTCAAGAGCAACCCTGATTTTATTTTCCATTGTTTCCCAGGTGAGTATTGAAAGATTTATTTCGATATCGGGATTTTCTTCTTCAAACTCTTCAACCAATTCCTCCGCAGCATCTTCATCCCAGTTTGGAATCCACCATTCAATAGATTCCTTTCCATCATTTGAACCGGAAGATTCCTTACTACTACATCCCACAATCAGAAATGATATTAGAACTAAAACAAAAATACTTGAGACTCTTAACTTCATAACATTTCTCCTCCCTGAAAGTTATAAATCACTCATATATTCTACCAATTTCTCCAAGTTCGCTTTCGACAGCTCTAACATCTTCCTACCTATTTCTAGATCTGTTTTTGTTGGATCTCCTGTTGCCCCAGTCTTTGAAAAGTCCCTCACTTCTTGGGAAACCATTGTGCCATTATGAAATTTACCCCATTGTTCGGAGGAACCTTCGGCTGACTCATCATAAAAATCTGGCTGAACATGCTCTGGAACAAAATTCATTAACATCGCAGTTTCTGCCTCATCCGCATGTAATGGAGGGCGTACCCCAAATATATCAATAATGTCTTTCTCAATACCTTCAAACCAGGTCCAAACAGCAACCTCAATTCCCTCTTCAAATTTTAGGTACCTTCCCATTTCTTTTAATGGCTCTCTATTACCGCCATGACCATTAACAATAATTACTTTTTTAACTCCATGAAAAGCAAAACTTTTTATAATTTCTCTAATATAGTTTTTTAATGTTTCAGGTTTGACCCAAAGTGAACCAGAAAAATGACGGTGATACTCAGCTACACCTACGGGTATTGTTGGTATAAGTAATGCGTTTTCATTTTCTTCAATTGTTCTTGCAAATCCATCCGCGACAAAATAGTCCGTACCCAGAGGTGCATGGAGCCCGTGTTGCTCAATACTTCCTACTGGTATAACAGCTACAGTTTTCTCGTTAATTTTTTCTTCAATATCTCTCCATGTTTGTGCCTTCATAAAATCACCTTTCCACTTATACTTCTCCTAGTTCTTTCAATTGTTCCCCAAAAGCTACAACATTCTCATTAGGAGCATCTCCATACCATAAATGCAGCATATAACCGTCTGCACCACCAGCATGCGCCATTTTCACTGCTTCTTTGACGTCATCCGATGTCGCTGGGGCATCTCCCACAAGTCCTGCAACAACTTTATGTTCTTTACCTACATCTAGTTTAGCTTTTTTAACTTCATAAAAAATATTTTCTACATCGACTCCCTCTTCTTCTAATTCTTTAAATGTTTTTGGACCACTAAAGCCTTTCAATCGGTAATACTGATCTAAAAGTTCCTTATCTTCTATTTCAGGAATTGCGTTCTGGACTCGCTTTAAAGGCTTCGCTTCGAATGCTCCAATTCTTTTATGATATAACATAAGCTTTGTGATATTTGTTATCTCTGGTTGATTACCGTATATTTGTCCTAAAGTCCAGGAAAAACTTGGTGCAACCAAGTCACTAGATAATATGATTTCTGGATTAATGTCCTTAATGACTTTATTAATTTCAACCACAAAGTCATCCACAGCTTTCGCTCTAAAATTTAGCCATTCAATTAACTTAGGATATTTCATTAAAAACCTAACAATATCGAATGAACCTCTCATCGTGTCCGTCATATTCCTAAATTGGTCGTAAGTTAAAATAGTTGCTTCTTTATTAATCGCTCTAATTTCATTTTTAATAGCATCTACATCCACCCCAGACTTTTCAGCCTTTTCAACACATTTATCACAGAAACAACTTCCTGCTGCTAACTCGGTAAGTGGTGACAATTCAGGAGATACCCAATCTGGAACTATCATTGGGTCATACACATTAATACTAACAACATCCAGTTCAACTTCACGGATCCCTTTGTTATGCGTCAGTATGTCTTTAGTTCTTCCAAAAAAGTATTCACGTACATCTTCATTGGAGGGACACATCCAATGTTTACTTCTGTTACCATCAATATCTACTACCGCTATTTCCGGATAAGCTTCCACAATCACGTCACTTACCCCTGGCGTGAGATTCAATTCAATGTTCAAACCATATTTATTTGCTAACTGACTAATTTCATTAAAATCTGAGTTAATTAAGTTTGTTTTCGTACCGAATAAATCACCTTGATTCGCTTCAAAATCTATTTGTATATTAGGATCAATGCAAGTGTTTTCATAAAATTCATCGTTGACATCAAAAGCATGTGCAATTCCCCCATACATCACATGGGTAATTCCTGCTTCTTGATATCTTTTAAAAGCATTATCTAAACCTTCCTTGAAATCGTTCTCAAAAAAAGCCCAAACCCCTACATACTTTTTTTCCATCTGTACATCCTCCTGAAAATTAATATAGAAATAATTTCGCGAAACATTTTATAAAACAATCCTAACATCGAGAAAATGAAATGTCAACGCTTTCTTAATTAAAATATCTTGATTACCATAGTTATTTGCATTTATAATGTATGTAAGTATAATAAGAAAGACAGGATTACGAAATTATTTCTTTCTTTTTCGTACTTTATTTATATTATCTTTAGGAGGATTATAATGAGTTTGGGTAACAGTCTAGCATGTGCGACCAGTTGTTATGGGTTCCAAGTTAATTTTGAAGAAACAGTAAAACATTTATCTAACTTAGGTTTTCAAAATATAGAAATCATGGCAATACCAAACTGGTTTGAACATCTGAAACCAGAAGAAATGAATAAAGAGCATATACTAAAAGTAAAAGAATTATTAAAAACGTTAAATATCAAACCTATCGCTCTGAGCGGACATTGTGAATTAGGTCATAGAAAAGAGAGTAGTCGTCTTAAGGAAAGAATTTCGTTAGCTTCTGCCCTAGAAATCGATCAAGTAGTTTTTGGATCGGGTGAAATAGTCAATTCAGAGGAAGAAGATAATTTTTATAAAAGTTTAGAGGAAAACATTATGTTTGCAGAAGAAAAAAATATTATGCTTACTTTAGAAGCAGGAGGAAACTTTATTCCGACCGGAAAGAAATTATCCGCTATTTTAAAGAAGTTTAATTCACGTTATTTAGGTGCTACATATGACCCTGCAAATGTTATATCCAGTAGCAAAGTTGATCCAATTAAAGATATAAAATATGTTTTGTCTTATTTATCTCATGTTCACATCAAAGAATTTAAAAGTGATAATGATGATTATCCGCCAATCGGAGAAGGAATTGTTGACTTTAATAGCTTGTTTTCGTTATTGCATAAAGAGGAGTATAATGGTAAGTTTTCTTTTGAGGTTGATTGTTTTAAATGTAGTCATGCCGAAGCAAATTGGAAGATAAAAAAATCCATTTCTCATTTAAAAAATAAAACTGTATTCTTTGAGTACTTTAAGTGATAAATACTATAATTGAATAGGAAGATGTGTATGTCAATTAAATTAAAGGATATAGCTGATAAAATAGGGGTATCTCCTTCCACTATATCAAAAGTAATTAATAACAAACCAGGAGTCGGTGATCAGTTAAGGCAAGAAATTTTGCAAAAAGTTCAAGAAATGAACCTACGTCCTAAGAAAAATGTAGGCGGGTTTTTAAAGGAAGATACAATTAATATTCAACTCTTTATCCGTAGAAATAATACCACAGAAAGTGATCCATTTTATTCTTTGATACAGGAGGGTATATCACAGGAGCTACAAAATCATAAAATAAATTTATTATTATACTATTTGAATGAAAATTCTATTGATGAAACAACATTCAATAAAATATACCAAACGAATGACATTAAAGGAAATATACTTATAGGTGCTGATTTTGATAATGATTTTTTATCAAAAATTAAAAAACTTCATATTCCTACCGTATTAATTGATAACTTTTTCCCTGGCCTAAGTTCTGTTAATACGAATAATTCACAAGGTGCGTTATTAGCAATTGAACATCTAACGCAAATGGGACATAAACAAATTGCTTTTCTATCAGGCCCTTTAGAACACAAAAGTATAGAGCAACGTAATAATGGATATTTGACAGGATTAAATAAGTTTGTAGGAAAAAGATCTAACCCATTCGTAATTAATAGTGATGGAGTAAGCGTAGATGACGGATATAATTCAGTAAAAAATACTTCTTTAAAAAATTATACAGCCATTTTCGCTGCAACTGATAAATTGGCAATTGGGGCAATTAAGGCACTAAGAGAAGAAGGTATAAAAGTACCTGATGATATTAGTATTATTGGTGTTGATGATATTGAATGGGGACTTCATACAGACCCATCTTTGACGTCCATTAATATACCCAAACAACAGATCGGCATTGCTGCTGCACGATTGTTCCTTAATTTATATGATGAACCAGAGCTAAATGGTGCTGATATGAAAATCAATACTAGTTTAATTCAACGTCATTCTGTGAAAATATTACATGATAGCTGATGATTATAAATATAGTATCATGGACACATAAGTTTTAGATTTACCTAAGTGGAATGGAAATAAAATTTAAATAAATTCCGACAGATCCTCTTTTTATCTAGTGGAACTGTCGTTTTTTTTATGGATTGTCCTACCGTCAAACTGTGTGTATCTAAAAGCGAGTTAAACTCTTGATTCATGTTTTTAGTTATTTATAATTTTTTCCCATTTAAATTGTGGGCGTATTGCCATCTACAATAAAAACTGTTAGTATCATCAGACACTAACAGTTATATCTATTTATTTTCTGGATAAGCCATTTCAATTAAAGTTTCCATTTCATCCAGATACTTCTCCAGCATCTGTTCACCCTTTTCTTTCGTGGCAAGTGTCGCATCGCCAAATACGCCACTTTCACTTAAATCCCCTAATGAAATAGTCGATTTACCATATAAATCAGGTCTTTCGGGATATTCACGAATTGCTTTCTTCATATTTACCAGTTCTGGTTTCAAAGCGAGCATTAATGATGTTTCAAATTCACCTGCATGAATCATCCCTCCCCATGTGGGCGATTCGCAATATTGAACTCTAATGCTTTCCAAACTTGGGTAGAACAAATAGATTACAGGCATATCTAATTCATCCATTAACTCTCTTGTTGCGTATTTCATACTAGCATTATTTGCATCATGTCCATTAACAATAACTAATAACTTTATTCCATATCTTGACACACTATGGGCAACATCTTTAATAATATTTTCTACATGATGCTGTTGCAAAGAAACTGTACCAGGAATGTCCCGCCATACCCATGAGTAACCAAAAGGCATGGACGGCAGTAATAAAGATCCCGTTCTCTCAGATAATTTTCTGGAAATCCCCTCCGCTAAATATACATCCACACCTAGCGGTAAGTGTTTTCCATGTTGCTCTGTTGCACCTAAAGGAAGGATGGCTACAGGATACTTTTCCACTGCAGCAGCAACTTCATCACGAGTCATTTGTAATACTTCATTTTCTGCACCCAATTCTAATCCTCCTTCAGCAAATTTCTATAGATGTCAGCACTTTCCTTAATTCTTTCTTTGTCTTGTTTTGTTGCGCCTCTTGGTACAAGATCACTTCCAATGGCAAAGTAAGTGCAGCCAGCGTTGACTAAGTCATGAATATTTTTTTTATTTACTCCACCAACTGCCATAAAGTCCATATCTGGGAAAGGACCTTTTATATTTTTGATAAACCCTGTTCCCGTGTTGACCACCGGAAATAATTTGACTGTTTTAATTCCTAGACTTGCCGCTTGCATAATTTCCCCCGGTGAGAACACCCCTGGGAAAATTGAAACTTCTTTTAACAGGATATATTTTGCTAACTCTTTATCCCACCCAGGTGTAATGATAAATGAGGCACCAGCTGCAAGTGAGGCATCTACCTGTTTTTCATTTATTACAGTTCCTGCACCTAAATTTACCTGATCACCAAATGTTTGCTTGATATTCTGAATACATTTTAAACCTTTTTCCTCATCACTTAGTGAAACTTCTAGCCAATTCACTCCACCTTCAAGCAAGGCTTGAGTAACATCAATAATATGCTCCGGCTCTACTCCACGTATGATTGCCATTAATTTATCCATCGTTATTTACCCCTTAAAAACGTGCTAACCAGTTTGCTGGATTTTCTACAAATATTGTATCGATATCTTTTTGACTAATTCCTTCATCAAGTAATCTTGGAATGAATTTTTTTATAATATATTCAAATCCTGGGCCTCCACCATATGATTGAAGGTAACACTGTCGCCCCATATCTGCAGAAATCATTAATTTATCTGCAAATCCATTATCAATCATATTGCGAATTAATGTGACACGTGTACTATCAGGGTAATATTTTATTTTACTAGTCCCATCGAATTGTACATATGCACCTCGTTTTGCTAGCTGTAGATGATAGTATGGATCAGCATTACGGTCACTATGTCCAACACCAACTAGGCTTAAATCTACACCCTCTTCTTCTAATATATCTAACATTTCCATCCCCATTGTTCCAGCTTCTGTATGAAGCCATACTGGTGCACCAGTCTCCAGTTGGGCTCGTGCCACTGCACGAGTTACCTTTTCTTCCAATGGGTGAATCATTTGATTCCAAGAACCTGCTTTTAAAAAGCCAGCTTTGGATGTTGTCCCATCCATTCCAATCGTAACATCTCTAACTAACTTTTGCTTCAGCTCTTCAATAGTTAAAGCTTCAACCCATTTCGGAAAATAAATATGCTTATTAAAGCCAGAGGTCGCTATCACATTAGTACCTGTTTCTTCTGACATGCGTGCAAGTTTGGAAGCGTCCCTTCCATAATCAAGTGTTGTTGCATCTACAAGTGCATTTCCACCTGCTCGCTTAAATCTCCATAGCTCACTGACACTTGCTTCATAATCCGTTAATTCCAAATCACGATCTTTTTGTGAAGCAGGAGGATTGGTCCATAAATGTTCATGACTGTACGTAAATCCCAATTCATCTTTGTTGATATCTCCCAGAACGGTTCTGATTCTTTTATTCATTTGATAACACTCCTGTCTAAATTATAATAAATACATACTGCTCTAATAATCTAAAGTCCTACACCAAATAATAAGCCAATCAATTTAATGAGAATAACTACTATGATTGCATCAGGAGAAGCAAACCATAATCCGCTAATGTCATATTCGCTTAAACCTACTAATGGGTAGGCTAAAGCTACCAGTAATGAAAATGTAAATCCTAGAAAGAATCCACTTACAATGGCTCCTCTTAATCCTCCTCTAGCATTTCCAAATACTCCAGCAGCTCCTCCCATAAAGAAAAGCCCTATTACAGATGGAAGTACAGCCACAGGTAAGATGCTAGACATAAATGTAACAATTAAACCTCCGAGTAATGCAGTCAAGAATCCAATAGTAACCGCAACTGGAGCATAAGAGAAAAATATAGGAACATCTAGTGCCGGTTTTGCACCTGGTACGATTTTTTCCCCAATACCTTTAAAAGCAGGTACAATTTCTGCAAGAAACATGCGAACTCCCATTAATAATATTAGAATTCCAACTACAAACCCAAGTGCTTCAAAAATAGCAAATTGGTAGCGATTCGTACCATCAGCAATTTCATTCATGACATCTGCATCAACAAATGTAGCAGTTACAACATATACGACAACCATAATGATTCCCATTAGAATACTCATATCTTTTAGGAAATCCATGGACTTAGGAACTTTTACATCTTCAGAAGACTGTTCTTTATTTCCAATTTTTCCTCCAATCCATCCAGATAGGGAAATCCAAGAACTTCCCCAAAAACCAAATGCAACATTATCATTGCCAATCACTTTACGAACGGTAGACTGAGAAATAGCTGGGAATACAACCATAGAAATACCTTGAATAATAGAACCCAATAAAATAATCATCACAGTCGATAGACCCATTTGACTTAGAGCAATAGCCATTGTGGCTGCAAATGAAAACATCATATGTCCTGTAAGAAAGATATATTTAAACTTGGTAAAGCGTGCAATAATCACATTGATTAAGAAGGAAAAAATCAGAATAAACGCAGTCTCTTTTCCCAACACTGTTTGAACAGCTGCAGCAATTGCATTATCCTCTGCAACAATTCCAGTTAAACCAAAGGCTTCTGTAAACATGGTACTAAATGGAGCAAGTGAACTGACAATGATATCAGCACCTTGTTGTAATATTAAGAAACCAAACAATGTTTTCATTGTACCTTTAATAACATCTGATGCAGACTTGCGGAGTGCAATTAATCCAATTCCGGCTATTAACGCAATAATAATCGACGGATTACTTAATATTGAAACGAACAAATCAACCATTTATTATCACTCCTTGAATAATTTCTCAATCATTGGCAACACTTTTTCCTTTATTTCCTCTTTATCCAATAAATTATCAATATAAACAACTGGAATGTCACCTTCTGATAATTCTGCCGCTATTTCGCTTGAAGCAACCATTAAATCACAGTTTTTCCCTTTTGCACTTCCAAGGTCAGTTGCTTCACCATCTACGGTATATCCATGATCTTTCGCCATAGATTGAATCTCCATCAATAACATTAAACTTGTTCCAAATCCCATACCACAAACACTCAAAATATACATCTTATTTCCTCCTAGATTGTTATTATTTTTGAAATTTCATTAAAATCATTTGCTTCTATAATTTGTTTATACTTTTCCGGGTCACCTAAAATAACAGCGATTTTTTGAAGCATTTCAATATGCCCATTATTTCCAACCCCTGTAATTGCGCAAACTAATTTAACGGGGTCATTTTTATCATGGCCAAATTCAATAGGTTCTTTGAGTCTAATTAAAGAAAAACCTGTTTCTACTGCACCTTTTTCGGGTCTTGAATGCGGAATTGCTATCCCAGGAGCAATAACAATATAAGGCCCTACGTTCTGGTAACCTTCTATCATTGCATCAGTATACCCCTCAGTGGCATAGCCTGCTTTAACTAATAAGTCTCCGCTTATTCGAATAGCATCAACCGCATTTTTAGCCTCTACATCCAACAACACTGCCTCTTCTTTTAATAACTTCATCGAACTTCCCTACCTTATAATTCTATTTTTATCCCTACCAGATACTTTTATATGATATTCATATTTATCTGATCTGCTAATCATTTCTACCATTTCAAACGGGGTTCCATTTGGTAAAAGTGTCGTTCTTGTAATTTGCATCACTGCGGATTCTGGAGAAATTTTCAGTGCAGAAGCCTCTAAGTCAGTCGCCAGTCTGGCCTTGATCTGTTCATTAGCTTCTTCCAATACAATATTATAATTCTCTTCCAACTCTTCGTATAAAGACTCCCTAGTAAATCCTTTTTCTAAAAACCCTTGAATATATTTCTCACGTAAATAGTTGAACATTAATGCTATTGGTTCTTCATCTACAAGTCGGACTCTTTCTACACAAATAATTTTCTCATTCAGGTGTAAATTAAGCTTATTTTTCATTTTCCTGGAAGGCTTTACCTCATAAATAATTTGTTTTTTTGTATCTGGTTTTTTACCTTTTAAATGCATTTCTTCAGTCCAGCTTGTTATACTGCCGGCATCCTGAACTATTTTAGTAGATGTTACAATTGTTCCACGCCCTTGAATCCTCTCCACGTACCCCTCTGATTCAAGAGTGTCAATAGCTTTTCGAATAGTTATTCTGCTAACTTCATATTTTTTTTCTAATCCAACTTCAGTTGGGAGGAAGTCACCTTCTTTCATATGGTAATTAATTTCTTTTAAGATCTTTTCTCGTACCTGCTTATATAAAGGAATTTTATGGCGAGTCATTTTTGCTCCTCTCAAACATCATAATCTTTATAATAAATATATATAAATCATTATAATGAATATATCATGAAAGTGCTTACTTGTAAATAGATATTTTTTAAATTTATTTAGTTCATTTTATGTCCCCTTATCCGAATTGAGTAAGCTGGTTTTAAATATATTGATTTAAACCCAATGTTTTAAAATCGATTAAATAAACTAGTATTGGATTTAAACGCTAGCTATCATATAATACTAAAAAAGCCCTACCAGAATTCTCCTCTGATAGGACATTGCAATTATTCTTTCCAATGTTAACTTCCAAAAACAACTACCGACAATCATACAAACTCAATTAATCGTCTACTTCACTCCCTCTCCAAACAATATTTGCTTACTTAACTTAGGATTCGTTAAAGTCGACGGATCTAATAGCTTCTCTGCTTCATGAGCAGTCATTATCTCTAGCTTTACAGCAGCCTCTTTAACAGTCAAATCATTCATGTATGCATATGCCGCCACCCTTGAACCTTCTTTATATCCGTATAAAACAGAAATGATAGTTGATAAGGAGCCTGAAGATTCAGCATGCGTTTTGCATATATCTTCATTCACTTTGATTCCTTCTATGCAATTTTTGATAAATAATGGAAATGATTTCTCAATCACATTAAAAGAATCATTTAACCATTTCATAATGACTGGTGCAAACATACCAATATCTGGTTCAGACCCTTCAGATAGTACAACAATAGATGTATCGTTACCTTTGACTTGTGCATATACCTGATTTGCTACATCAGCCATGACTGGATTAATTTTACCAGGCATGATGGATGATCCTGGCTGTAATGCCGGTAATGTAATTTCTCCTACACCAGCTCTTGGCCCAGAAGACAAGAGTCTAAAGTTACTTCCCATTTTCGATAATCCACTGGCAACTCCCTTTAGTACATTGGATACACGTTCAAAGATATCCATATTTTGAATACCATCAAAAAAGTTTGGGTCCTTTTCCACCTTCACTCCAACGATTTTTGACAAATGGTCATACACTTGATCTACATATCCAGGTTTTGCTCCTAACTCTGTCCCAATCGCGGTAGCACCTAATGGAATAATTAGGCAATCTTCTGCCACTTGCTTAACATGTTCTTTATATCTTTTGAAATAAGATAGATAACCGCTATATTCCTGCCCTAACGTGATTGGCACCGCATCCTGCAAACATGTTCTTGAAATTTTGACAATATCTTTATACTCTTCTGACTTTCTTTCTAATACCTCCTCCATATCTGCTATGACATGAATCAAATTCGTCAACTTATAATAAACGGCCAATCGCATTGCAGAAGGCATGACATCATTGGTAGATTGACTCATGTTTACATGGTTATTAGGTGTAATCTTGCTATATCCTTTTTCACCAGTTAATATTTCATTTGCACGATTCGCTAACACTTCATTCATATTCATGTTAACAGGGGTTCCGCCTCCACCTACAAACATATCAAGTGGAAAATGATCATCTAGTTTTCCTGTCATGACTTCATTTGCTGCTTCACTGATACTGTCTGCCTCTTCAGCATTCATTTCTCCTAAATCCTTGTGTGTTATTGCTGCAGCTTTTTTAATCATTGCTAAACTCCGGAGCAACGTAGAATGTTCCGCAATTACTTCTCCAGTTATGGGAAAGTTCATTCTTGCTCTTTCCGTTTGTATACCGTAATATAAGTCATTCGATAAACTTAAAGTACCTAACGCATCTTTTTCTACTCTCATTCTTTCACTCAATTCATTCACTCCATCTTTTGTTTTTTAATATTCTGCCTAGCTGTATGCCTTCTCCATCCTTTTTGACAATAAAGACAATGGGTAACATATAACAAAGTACATTAGTAAAATAACGAAATAAAACATCAAAGCAACTGGTATTCCTTGCATAACC
>Ga0079226_10000839_pt1 | contig 22653 bp, 18 predicted proteins | sample Poulit2014_FD_76345 | JGI IMG/M metagenome (GOLD analysis project Ga0079226, IMG submission 76345) | Agricultural soil microbial communities from Georgia to study Nitrogen management - Poultry litter 2014 | ecosystem: Environmental > Terrestrial > Soil > Agricultural land | place: USA: Georgia...
GTAATAGCTCCAGGCTCAAGTAATATACTAAGACAATTATCTAAAAATGGTGCATTAAATATATTTATTGAATCAGGTGCTAGAATTTTAGAATCTGCTTGTGGTCCATGTATAGGTATGGGTCAAGCGCCTAAATCTGAAGGTGTGTCTCTTAGAACTTTTAATAGAAACTTTAAAGGTAGATCTGGAACAATGGATGCTAAAGTTTATCTAGTAAGTCCAGAAACTGCTGCAATTTCAGCTATAAAAGGATATCTAACTAACCCTAGAGAAATAGATATGGACTTGACAATAGAAGAACCAGATAATTATGGAACTAGCGATAATTACTTTATATATCCTAAGGAAGAAAATTTAGGAAAACCTGTAGTACAAGGACCTAATATTAAGCCTTTCCCTAAAGCTGTACCACTAACTGATACAGTTGAAAAGAAAGTTATTTTAAAAGTTGAGGATAATATAACTACTGATGATATTTGTCCATCCAATGCAAAACTACTTCCTTTTAGATCTAATATACCTTATCTATCTAAATTTTCATTTAAAACTATAATAGATGATTTTTATGATAGAGCTATAGAAAACGAAGGTGGAATTATAGTAGGTGGAGAAAACTACGGTCAAGGTTCTTCAAGAGAACACGCAGCATTAGTTCCCCTATTCTTAGGAGTAAAAGCTGTAATAGCAAAATCATTTGCAAGAATACACCGTTCTAATTTAATCAATAGCGGAATACTTCCTTTAGTATTTAAAAATAAAGACGATTACGATAAAATAAATGAATTCTCAACTTTAAAACTAGAAAATGTCATAGATTCTATAAAAAATGATAAATACATCATCTGCACTATTGAAGATACTGGAGAAAAAATCGAACTTACTTTTGGCGGTTCAGAACGTGAAAAAGAAGTAGTAATAAATGGCGGATTTTTAAATTACGCAAAAGAACATAAATTGGAGGCATAAAATGCATAATATAACATTAATAGAAGGCGATGGTATAGGTCCTGAGATTACAAAATCTCTTAGAAATGTGATAGACCATGCTGGAGTAGATATAAATTGGGAAATTTTTAAAGCTGGAGAAGCTTACTATAAAGAACACGGCAAATTAATATCTGACGATGTTTTCAAGAGTTTAGAAAAAAATAAAGTCGGTATTAAAGGCCCTATAACTACCCCTATCGGAACAGGCTTTAGATCTATAAATGTATTTTTGAGAAAAAAATATGATTTATTTGCTAATGTTAGACCAGTAAAATCTATTGGAAATATAAAAAGCAAGTACGATAATATCGATATAACAATTTTCAGAGAAAATACTGAAGACCTTTATGCTGGTATAGAAGAAAAAATTAGCGATGACGAAATGCATTCAATCAAAGTAATAACTAGAAAAGGCTCTACTAGAATTGCTAAAAAAGCTTTTGAATATGCTAAAGACAATAATATAGATAAAGTTACTGTAGTAACTAAAGCAAATATTATGAAATTAACTGACGGTTTATTTCTAGAAGTTGCAAGAGATGTAGCTAAAGAATATCCTAATATAGAACTTGAAGAAATACTTGTAGACAATATGTGTATGCAATTAGTAATGTATCCTGAAAAATACAATATAATATTAACTGAAAATCTTTACGGAGATATCCTTTCAGATTTATGTTCAGGATTTGTAGGTGGCTTAGGATTAATACCTGGTGCAAATATAGGTGAAGATATTTCAATATTTGAAGCTGTACACGGATCAGCACCAGATATTGCAGGAAAAAATATAGCTAACCCTACTGCTATAATTTTAAGCGGATGTTTAATGCTAGATTATATAGGAGAACACGAAGCTTCTAAAAAAATTAAAACTGCATTAGATAAAACTTTATCTAATAGCGAAAACTTTACTAGAGATTTAGGTGGTGACAAATCAACGACTGAGTTTACCGACATAATAATTTCTAATTTATAAAAGTATTTGAAAGGAAAATGTCCAATGAATGATTACCAAACAATAAAAGATATAGAGAATCACTTACTGGTTAAATTAGATGAATCTAGTTATATAGATACTGACCTATACAAAGAATATAATATAAAAAGAGGTCTTAGAAACTCCAATGGTACCGGTGTATTAGTTGGAATTACAAAAATAGCCAATGTTATTGGATATGATACGGTAGATGGCAAAATTATTCCTATCGAAGGTAAATTACTTTATAGAGGTATTAACCTTAATGATATCGTTGATGGCTTCCAAAAAAGCGATAGATTCGGATTTGAAGAAACTGCCTTTTTACTATTATTAGGTGATTTGCCAACTACTTCTAGCATGGAAAGTTTTAAAAAACTTTTAGAATACAATAGAAAATTCCCTAAGTTTTTTAATGAAGATGTAATTTTTAAATTTCCAAGTACCAATGTTATGAATATGCTACAAAAAGAAGTTTTAAATTTATACTCTTACGATATAAAACCGGAAGATTTATCTTTGACTAATACTTTTAGACAATCCATAAATCTAATAGCTAAACTTCCAATTTTAATGGTATATTCCTATCACGCTATGAGACATTATTATAATAATGAATCTCTCATTATTCACCGTCCTAAGCCTGGTGCTTCGACAGCTGAAAATATACTTCATATGTTGCGCCCTGATAGCCAATATACAGATCAAGAAGCTAAGCTCTTAGATTTATGTATGGTTGTACATGCTGAACACGGAGGCGGTAATAACTCTTCCTTTGCTACACATGTAGTATCTTCTACTGGTACAGATACTTATTCAGCAATTTCGACAGCTATAGGTTCTCTAAAAGGACCAAAACATGGTGGAGCTAATCTTATGGTTACACATATGGTTAAAAATATAAAAGAAAATTGTAATTGGAGAAGCAAAAATTCTCTATCTGCATATCTTGATAAAATACTTGCAAAAGAAGCTTTTGACAATAAAGGTTTAATCTATGGTATGGGACATGCAGTTTACACTAAAAGCGACCCAAGAGCTGTTCTACTAAAAGCTAGAGCTAAAGAATTAGCCATAATTAAAGGCTTTAAATATGATTTTGAGTTATTAGAAAATATAGAAAAACTTACAATAGAAAAAATTAAAGATAAAAAAGGCATGGACTATGAAATCTGCGCTAATGTAGATTTATATTCTGGACTAGTTTACGAAATGCTTGGGATAGATGAAAATCTCTTTACCCCTATCTTCGCCGTTTCTCGTATGGCTGGATGGTGCGCTCATAGACTTGAGCAGATAAGAGACGATAAAATAATGCGTCCTGGCTATGTTTCAATAATAGATGAAAGAGAATATAAACCTCTTTTAAAAAGATAAATAAAAAAATAAACATACCGATATTTTCGGTATGTTTTTTATTTAGCTTGTTGTAATGCTTTTTTAACAGCTTCCTTATAACCTTTACTTGTTTGAGTAGCTCCGGAAACAACATCTACATCATATGAATTTTTTTCAATCATATCTTTTTGAAGTTTTTTAGAAACTTGTTCTACCAATTCCTTTTTATCATCGCTTTTAATGATATCTACTCTCTCTATTTCTCCTTCAGTATTAACAGTTACAGAAACTCTTATACTTCCATTTCTTCCCTGTCCTTCGGCTTCATAAGTTCCTGCATTATATCTTTTAGTACAACCAGATATAGATATAACCATAACTAATGCTAAAACCACTCCTAATATTTTTTTCTTCACGGGAAAATCCCTCCAAATAACTATTCTCATTCTAGAATATCAATTATTTATATATCAGTCAATAAAAGTAATATGTTTTTTATTTACATTTATTTATAAATCTCAACTATACTATTATGTTATAATATTATTGGAGGTGCTTTTATGAAAATAAAAGTTGGTAATAAAGGTAATATTAAAGTCCTATTAGCTTTTAAAGACGAAAAAATCGCTAATATAGACTCTAAATTAAAAAACTATATAGAAGAAAAAAAATTATTTAATGGTAAAAAAGGTGAAATTTTTACAGATATAGGTCCTAACGCAAACAATATTGCAATAATTGGACTTGGAGAAAAAGAAAAACTTGATGGACAAGTTCTTAGAATAGCTGCTTTCAATTTAGCTAAAAAATTAGCTTCACTAAAAGTAGAAAGTGCTAATATCGAGATTAGAGAAATTGAAAATTTCACACAAAATGAAATTATACATCTTTTATCTGAAGGATTACTTCAATCAGAATATGTTTTTGATGAATATAAAACTGATAAAGAAGAAATATTTGAAGTAGAATATAACTTCAATATAGATTCTCAAATAGAAGAAGCAGAAGAAAATATAAAATTAGCTAAAGATATTATAGAAGGTGTTTTTATAGCTAGAGATTTAGTTAATATCCCTTCTATTGATATGTATCCTGAAACATTAGCTAATAATGCAAAAAGCATTTTAGAAAAAGTAGGGGTAGAAGTTGAAGTATTAGGTAAAAAAGAAATTGAAGATTTAAATATGAAAGCTTTCTTAGCTGTAGCAGAAGGCTCTGACAAAGAACCTAAATTCATAATAATGAAATATCTTCCTAATAAAGACCAAAAACCTCTTACTTTTGTAGGTAAAGGCTTAACTTATGACTCAGGTGGATACGCTTTAAAATCACCTAACGGAATGGTAACTATGAAAAGCGACATGGGCGGTGCAGCTTCAGTTATAGGTGCAATGTACTCTATCGCAAAAACTAAATTAAATCAAAATGTAGTTGCTGTTGTTGCAGCTTGTGAAAATATGATTTCTGGTAGAGCATATAAAAACGGAGACATAGTAAGTTCTATGAAGGGAACAACTATTGAAATCATAAATACAGATGCTGAAGGTCGTGTTACTTTAGCAGACTCTATATATTATGCAGCTACTAAAATAGACAGTGCAGCAGTAATAGACTTAGCTACTCTAACAGGAGCTTGTGTTGTAGGTCTTGGAGATTTTACAACTGGCCTTGTTACTAATAATCAAGAACTTTGCGATAATTTAGTATGTGCATCTAAAGTAGCAGGAGAATATCTATGGCAATTACCTGTTCAAGAAGAATTAAGAGATATGTTAAAAGGTAAAAATGCAGACCTTACAAATTCAACTGGTAGAATGGGTGGAGCTATAACTGCAGGTTTATTCTTAGAAAACTTTGTTGAAGGTAAACCTTGGGTTCATATGGATATAGCAGGTCCTGCATTTGCAGAATCAGCTTATAACTATATCCCAGCTGGTGGAACTGGTATACCTGTAAAAACTCTTTATTTATTAGCTAAAAATTTTAATAAATAATTAAATAAAAACAAAAATAAAAAAAGCCAAATCATTTAGATTTGGCTTTTTTATTATTTAATTATTTATATCGTCCTTTATAGGATTGATTTTTAATTTAAGTTCATTTATCTTAGTATTTTCTGCATCTACAATAAAAAACTCTAAATTTTTATAGCTGTAGCTATCTCCTGTATCAGGAATTTTATCAGCTATCCCTATTACAAATCCACCTATAGAATCAAAGACGTCAGACTCTAAATCAAGTCCCAATTCTTCGTTTATTTCTTCAAGCTCAGTACTTGCATCTATTAAATATTCATTAGGTGCTACTTTTTTTATGCCATCTACTTCTTCATCATACTCGTCATAGATTTCGCCTACTATTTCCTCGACTAAATCTTCTATCGTAACAAGACCTGAAGTTCCACCATATTCATCAGCTACTATAGCCATACTTACATTTTTTTCTTGCATCTCTTTAAATAAATCCATAATAGGCTTTGATTCATAAGCAAAAAACGCTGGTCTTAAATGATCTCTTAAAGAAAAATTATAATCTTGTAAATGAGCTATCAAATCTCTAACATAAAGTATACCTATAATATCATCTATATTTTCATCAAAAACTGGAATTCTAGAGTAATTTGCATTATCTAAAAATTTTATTAAATCTCCAAGTTCTTCATCTACATTAACTACAACCATACTAGTTCTAGGCGTCATTACATCTTCTGCTAGAGAATCTCCAAAGGCAAAAACATTGTGTATCATCTCTTTTTCTTCACCTTCTATAACTCCCTCTTCATGACCTACATCTACTATAGTCATAAATTCATCTTCTGTTATACTTGGTTGATTGCTATTGGAATCTCTCCCAAATAACTTTGATATCATAATAGTAATTTTGTTAAAAATAAATAATACTGGTTTAAATACTATGGTTAAAATATATATTGGCTTTGACGCTTTTAAAGCCATTTTCTCAGGATTTTCTTGAGCTAAAGTCTTTGGCGTTATCTCTCCAAATATAAGTATTATTATAGTCATAACAACAGTAGCAATAAAAACTCCCTTTGCACCAAACATAGCTACGCATATCGAAGTAGCTAAAGATGAAGATGCTATATTTACAATATTATTTCCTACAAGTATAGCTGAAATCATAGCATTTGGCTTTTCCATAAGTCTTGCTAAAGTATCTGCATTTTTTACTTTTTTCTCCTGTAATTGTCTAACTTTAAATTTATTTATAGAAATTAAAGCTGTTTCTGATGATGAAAAAAATGCCGATAAAAATATAAATACTATCAATATACTTATCTGTGGTACAAAGTCCCCCATTTATATGTACACCTTCCTATATATTAAAAATTCACTTATTTTATTTAGTTCACTGAATTATCTATACCCATATTCTTCAAAATCTCTACTTTAAAGTAATTCATTTAAATTATTAAATCCTTAATATTTCTAGATAATTTTATATATATTATAACACACTTAAATACATTTTTTATTTCTTAATTATTTATAAATAAAAATAACCCAGGCTAATACCTGGGTCAATTTACTATGATAAAAGTTTTGAAACTAATTTATTTACGGTTTTTCCGTCTGTTTTTCCTTTAAATTTATCTAAGGTTTTTTTAATTAGTATACCTTTACTTTTTGGTAATTTTTCTAAATTTTCTTCTTCTATTATCTTTTCAATTTCAACTTCTAAGTCTTCTTCTGAAATTTGTTCTGGTAGATAAGCTTCTATTATTTCTATTTTTATATTTGTTTCATCTATTAAATCTTGTCTATCATTTGGGATACTATCTAAGGTATCTCTAGCTTGTTTTAGTTCTCTTTGAACAAAAGTTAAAGCTTCTTCATCGGAAAGTTCTCTTTTTTCTTCTTTTTCTGCTAAGGAAATTCCAGACATTATAAGTGATATAACACCAGTCTTTAATTTATCCTTTTCTCTCATTGATTGCATTTTTTCTTTTCTTAATTTATCTAAAAAACTCATGTACTTTCCTCCTATATTGTATTAATTAAGTACCTTCTTTATTATACCAAATTTTACTAGATTATATGGATGATATTTTAATGGATTGTCCGCCAACCAAGATTTTTCTAGTATAGTTTTTTCATGACTAAATGTATCAAAGCTATATTTACCATGATATCTTCCCATACCGCTATTGCCAACGCCGCCAAAACCTCCATATATAGAAGAAATTTGGAGAACTGTATCATTTATACATCCACCACCAAAAGATAGATTTTTAATTATTTTTTCTTTTTCTTCTTCATCTTTTGTAAATAAATATAAGGCCAATGATTTAGGTTTTCTTTTTAATTTTTCAATTAATACATCTAAATTCTCATAAGCAATAATAGGAAGTATTGGACCAAAAATTTCTTCTTGCATAAGCTTTGAGTCTAAAGAAGGCTCATAAACTATAGTAGGCTCGATTTGTAAAGTATCTATATTTATCTTACCGCCATAAATTGTATTACCCGTTTGTAAATATGATATAATCCTTAAAAAATGCTCTTTATTAATCATTTTAGGATATTTATTTCTATAGTAATTTTTACTTTTAAAGCTATTATCTAACTCATTTATCAATTCTCTTATCAATTCATTTTTAACGCTTTTATGGACTAATATATAATCAGGTGCTATACATGTCTGTCCTGCATTTAGTAATTTACCAAATACAACTCTTTTAGCTGCCTTTTTTATATTAGCTGTTTCTGTAATTATAACCGGAGATTTTCCTCCTAATTCTAAAGTTACTGGAATTAGATTTTTAGATGCTTTTTCCATTACAATTTTACCTACTTTTGGACTTCCAGTAAAAAATATATAATCAAATTTTTGCTCTAAAAGATACTTATTTTCATCTCTTCCACCCTCAATTACTGTAGCAAGTCCTCTTGGCAAAGCACTATGTATCAACATCATAATCAATCTAGATGTAGCACTACTATAATTAGAAGGCTTTATTACTGCACAATTTCCTGCTGCTATTGCACCTATTAATGGAACCATAGTTAATTGGAAAGGATAATTCCATGGAGATATAATAAGAACCACACCATACGGATCTTTATAGGTTTTCATACATCCGGGAAATTGACTTATCTCTGTTTTTACTTTTTCTGGCTTCATCCAATCCTTAAGATTTCTTATCGCATAATTTATCTCTTTATATACTAATGATAATTCAGACATAAAAGTTTCATAATAAGATTTATTTAAATCTTCTTTTAATGCTGCATAAATATATTTTTCATTCTTTTCTATAGAGGCTTTAAGATTTTTAAGCTGCTCAATTCTATAAGAACTTGATTTTGTAATATCTGAATAAAAATATTCTTGAGATCTTTTAAATACCATATTAATATAATTTTCTTTATTCATTATAGCACCTTTCCTTTTTTGTTTTAAAAAGTTTAACAGATTATATAAAAAAACAGATGTCTTTAACATCTGTTTTAATTTTAGTTAAAAATCGCTCTAGAGAATACATACTTAAAGTAATATCCTTGATTATAAAAAAATATTCCCCAATAAGCACATATCAATCCTAGACCCACGCCAGCTATTACATCACTAAACCAATGAACTCCAAGCATTATTCTTGAAAGTGCAATAAGTAAACTAAGTATAATGACCCCTATCATCGCTAAGTAGAAAAATCTATACCCGTAACTAAAAACATAAACCACGATAACATAAAAAGCTGTTCCTACAGTTGAATGTCCGCTTGGAAAACTATATCCAAAAGCATTAAATCTTCTCTTTTTAGCTGGTCTACTCCTTCTAAACATAAGCTTTATTAATTGAGTTAATATAACTGCAGACCCAGCACTTATAGCTATAGCTGTAAGTTCCACATAATCTCTATGTCTTAATAAATAAAGCATTAATGGAAATGATATTATAAAAATTGTTTCAATATTTGCAAGTCTTGTAATTTTGCCCATTATTTGAAAAAGAACAGGATTTTGCAAAGAATCACAATAATTTCTAATTTTTTCATCCAAACCCGTCTTTATATTTCCATGTAATTTAACTCCTGCAAAAATAAGAATTGCTAAATATGAAATTGATATAATAACCATAATCGGATTTAGCTTCATATTAAATCAACTCTTTTCCATATATTTTTTTATAGATTTCATCTAACCATATATATACTGTATACCCTAAAATCCATCCATACATTACATCTGTTGGCCAATGTACACCTAAAATTAATCTACTAAGCCCGATAAAAATTGGTAATAATAAAAGTATAATATCTATTACTTTATTATCTTTAAAATTTTTATAAATTTTTCTAATACTTAAGCATATAGCCATACTTGTCGCAGCATGCCCACTTGGAAAGCTATATCCTCCTTGTTTTATAACCATAAAGTTTTCAGGTCTAACTCTATAAAATGAAAATTTCATTCCTTGCACCCAAACTGATGTTATTAAAACTATGAATAATATAGTCAAAAATAATTTATAATTCTTTTTTCTATAACTATATATAAATAAACCTAACAACAATAATATATATGTTGTTGAATTTCCAATATATGTAAATATTTTAGGTATTAAGTAATTATTAGAAAATAAACTGCTCAAATATTTATCTATATTTATTTCCCAACTAAGGCCTCTGTAGCCTTTAATATAAAATCCAAATATAATACCTATTATTAATACTATTATAGTAAATACACTCTTTTTTTTAATCATTTAACCACCAATTTAATTATATCATGAAAGTATATATTATTGTCATTAGAAAATTTTATAAAAAAAGCTCCCAATCTATAAACTGGAAGCTTTAATATTATTAAACACCTTTTCCAAATTGACAATTCGGATAATGGCATACTTTACAACCTAGACAAAGTCCACCATAACCTAACTTAGATAAATGTCTTTTGCTTATTTCTATTCCTGCTACTGCATATGGTAGAACTATATCGAATACGGTTACTGCTGCATACATCGCACAGCCTGGTACTCCAAATACTACTGTTCCATCTTCAAAATAGCCTATTAATAACATCGCACCTGGTAAAACTGGGGAACCATAGGATATTATTTTTGCACCACTAGCTTTTATTGCAGCTGGAGTTAAATCATCAGGGTCAACACTCATACCACCTGTACAAATTATTATTTCTGCTCCCTTTGCTTTAGAATTTAAGATAGCATTTTTTATATCTTCAATTTCATCATCACAAGTTTCATGATTTATAAAGTCGATATCATATTGATCAAATTTTCCCTTTATAACTGGAGTAAATGTATCTTTAATTCTTCCATGGTAAACTTCGCTTCCTGTTGTAACTACTGCACCTTTTAACTTTTTAAAAGGCGTAATTTTAAATATAGGTTCATCACCTGCTATTTCTTTAACTTTATCAAGCTTCTTTTTCTCAATTACAAGTGGAATAACCCTCATACCAGCTAATTTATCGCCTTTCTTTACTGGTAGATTTCCCATTCTTGTAGCTATCATTATTTCATCTTGATAATTTATTTCAGCTAATTTATCTACATCTACTTGGAAAAACCCATCGCAAGTTGCTGTTAATTCTATTTTTCCTTCTTTTATTTCTGTTCTTTCCATATATTCATTTTCACAAACACTTGCTAATACTTCTGCTGCATCGTTTTCGTGTAAATGTTCATCATCTAATTCTAAAACATATATATGTTCTTTACCTATTGATAGTAATTCAGGTATATCAGCTTCTGTAACTATATGTCCTTTCTTAAATGCTACTCCTTTAGATACCCCTCTTACTATTTTAGTAAAGTCGTGAGGTAGCATATGGCCTACTGCATCTTCTACTCTTATCTTTTTCAAAATCTCACCTCATATTTTAAATCTTAGCTTTTATTCTGTTATATAATTTTAACACAAAATCCTTTAGACTTCATCAAGTATATCGAATATTTAATAAATAAAAAAAGATTTTCCCATTAAGAGAAAATCTTTTCTTAATTTAAATTTATTTATTTACATATTTAGGCGTATTAATTGACTTACCTGCTAACATATGGCTTGTCTCCATAAATGTCTCTGAAACACTTGGATGAACAAATATAACTCGGTTTAAATCCTCTACCGTCATATCGTTCGCCATAGCCATAGCACCTATATGAATAATATCGCTAGCTTCATTTCCTATTATATGAACTCCGTATATTTTTTGTAAATCAGGACTTGCAATTATCTTAATAAATCCATCTGTTTTATTCATAGCAACGGACTTTCCATTACTTGAAAATAGAGTTTTCTTTATTATATAATCTTTTCCTTCTGCCTTTAAATCTTCTTCAGTTTTACCTACCCCTGCAATTGTCGGGATAGTATAAGTCGCTCCTGGAACTACATCTAAATTAATTTCAGGTTTTTCGCCCATCAATTTTTCAACCAAGTAAATACCTTGTGCTGAAGCTAAATGAGCTAATTGAAGGTTTCCTGAAACTACATCGCCTATAGCATAAATTCCATCTATATTAGTTTTAAAATCTCTATCTACAAATATACCTGTTTTATCTGATTTTATACCTATTTCATCGGCATTTAACTTATCCATATAAGCTTTTCTTCCAGATGCTACTAAAACTTTTTCTCCTTCTACAATAATTCTATCGTCTTTTTCTTTATTGTAAATAGTAACATATAATTTACCATCTTTTTCTTCTATCTTTTCTGCTCTATAGCCTTTTCTAAATTTTACATTTAGCACATCAACTAATGATTCTAATTTTCTAGAAATTTCTCCATCAGCTTGTTTAGCCATAACCCTACCTATTAGTTCAATTTTTGTGCCAAATTTTGAGTAAATACTAGTAAATTCCATACCGATAACTCCTGAACCAATAACTACCATACTATCCGGTATTTCTTGTAATTCAAGAATATCATTACTTGTCATTACACCATCTAAATTTATGCCTTCTATTTCTGGCATAGTAACTTCTGAACCTGTAGCGATTATTATTGCATCTGCCTCTACATCTCTAGTTTCTTCATCTTCAGTAGTTACTGTAACAGTATTTTTATTTTTTAATTTTCCTATGCCCTTTATAACTTCTATATTAGGATAGGATTTCATTAAAAATTTAATTCCGCCCTTCATCCTATTTACTACATAGTTTTTTCTATTATAAATTCCAACAGGATCTAGACTTAAATCTTTGACATGAATACCCATGTCAGCTCCTCTTGTTATATCATCTCTAATTCGTGCTACTTCCCAAAGAGCTTTAGTAGGTATACATCCTACATTTACACATGTTCCACCTAATTCATTTTTTTCAATAAGTTTAACATCTGCTCCTAATTGTGCTGCCCTTACTGCAGCTTCATATCCTCCTGGACCTGCACCTATTATAACAATCCTCTTCATAATCTATCTCCTTTAAATTACCAATGTTTTATAAATTCATCGTACTCTTCTTTATCCATAAATCTATCTTCTTCAATTTCATATACCTGAGCTTCTATAAACCAGTTATCATATGCATCAGCATTTAATAAACCTGGATTATCTTCTATCTTGTCATTAACCTTTAATAATTTTCCTTTAAAAGGCGCTCTCATCTGTGAAGCTGCTTTTAATGATTCATAAGATAAAAAATATTCTCTAAATTCAAACTCGGCACCAACTTTTGGCATATCTATATACATTACTTCTCCTAGGTTTTTACCTGCAAAATCTGTTAAACCTATAAAAGCCTTGTCATCTTTTAATTTTATCCATTCGTGATTTTTTGTAAATAATAATTTATCCTTCAAAAATATCCCCTCCATTTTATCAGTATAATTTTTATACCCATTGTTAACAGTTATAAAAACATATATAAAATTACTATATAATTAATTTTTGATATATAATCATATATAAGATATGAGCTAATTAAAAGGAGGTATATTATGTTATATAGAAAATTTACTAAAGATAAGCTGAAAGTCTCTTCATTAGGTTTTGGAACTATGCGATTTCCCTTAAAAGATAAAAATAATAATCAATCTATCGACGAAGAAAAATCTTTAGAATTATTAAATTATGCTTATGATAATGGTTTAAACTATTTCGATACTGCATATAATTATCATGGTGGCAAAAGTGAGCCTTTCTTAGGTAAAGCCATAAAAAATTTTAATAGAGAAGATATTTTTATAGCAACTAAATTGCCTATGTGGCTTTGCAAAACTTATAGCGATTACGAAAAAATATTTAATGAACAATTAAATAGACTCTCTACAGATTACATAGATTTTTACCTAACTCACTCTCTTACAAGAAAAACTTTTGAAGATATGAAAAAAAATAATGTATTTAAATTTTTAGATGAATTAAAAAAGACTAAAAAAATTAGATACGCCGGTTTTTCATTTCATGATAAACTCGATGTTTTTAAAGTAATAGTAGATTCATATGATTGGGATTTTTGTCAAATTCAATTAAACTATATGGATGAAAATTATCAAGCAGGTCTTGAAGGGCTAAAATACGCTAAAGAAAAAGGCATAGATGTTATTATAATGGAACCTGTTAAAGGTGGCAGACTGGCAGAAGGCCCTAAAGAATTTAAAGATATTTTCAAAAAATCAAATACTGATTATTCACCAGCACAATGGGCTTTAAGATATATTTATGACAACCCAGATATATCTTTATTATTAAGTGGTATGTCTAATTTAGAACAAGTAAAAGAAAATATTCTTCTTGCAAGCACTATGGGCGAAAACAATTTAAATAATGAAGATAAAAAAATTATAAAAGAAGCTAGAGAATTTCTAAATATGCGTTCAAAAATAGATTGTACTGCTTGTGAATACTGTATGCCTTGTCCTGAGAATGTAATGATACCAAAAATATTTCAATTATATAATAACGCATCTATTTATGACGAATACGAAGAACAGAGAAAAGACTATCTAGAGCTTATCGAAATAAAAAAAGATGCTTCAAAATGCATTGAATGTGGACATTGTGAAAGTATGTGTCCGCAACATTTAAATATTATAGATAGACTTAAAGACGCGAATAATTATTTTAAATAAAAAAAGACTTTGAAAAATCAAAGTCTTTTTTTATTTATTATTTCGCTTTTTCTTTACCTTAAAAACAATCTCTGTAGTAAATAAATCTCCATCAATGTGAATATTAAATTCTCCACCCATTAAACCGATTATATTATTGGCAATATATAATCCAAGACCGCTTCCCTCTGAATGTCTAGACCTTTCTCCTCTAACAAATTGTTGCATGAGTTCGTCTGGGTCTATATTTAATTTATCCATTGAAGTATTTTTTAATGTTATAACTATTCTATCTTCTAGTATCTTTGTATCTCCATATACACGAGTATTTTCTAAAGAGTACTTGCTAATATTTGTAAATAAATTTTCAAATACTCTACTCAACTGTGCTCCATCTGTTATCATATATATATTATCTCTGGAAGTATTATATATAAAATCTAAACCTTTCTCACTAAAAGGTGTATCAAATTGTCCATATACTTGTAATATTAGCTCATTTAATTCGATTGTCTCCATATTTAATTCTATATTTCCAGTTCCTGTTTTTGAAGCATCTATTAAATCTAAAACCATAGATTTAAGTCTTTTAGCATTATAATCTAAAGTCTTTATATATCTATCTTTTTCTATAGGGTCATCTTCATTTTTTAAAAGGTCTACATAATTTATTATTGATGTAAGAGGTGTCTTAATATCATGAGAAATATTTGTTATAAGCTCCGTCTTTAATCTTTCACTTCTAATTTTTTCCTCCATAGATTCTGCCATGGTCTTTTTCAAATTATCTAATAAAAACATAGTCTCATGATAAGTTCTATCCTTAAAATCAAATTTATATATTTTATCTTCATACATAGCTTCAAGTTTTTTATTTAATACAATCTTGCCTAAGTTATTTGTAACTATCGATATAAACACTTTAAATATCAATACTCCAATAACTATAAGTCCAACTCTATCACTATTTGTAAAATTTAAATATTTAAAAGATAAAGCTAGGAAAAACAATGTTAAAAGACATTCTATATAAACACCTAGATATTTAAAGCTAAAATTAGATATAAAGGCATAAATTAATAAACCATTTAATCCACTTTTCATAATGCTTTTAACAATCTTTAATAATGAAAACCCTATAGCTATCAAACCGTAAAGTCCTAATATTCTTTCTTCATTAAAACCAAATATCATGACAATTGCCAAAAGAATAAAATATATAGAGCCAAAATAAATCATCAATGACAAAATTTGATCTTCTATATAGCCATCTATATTATCATAAGTTTTTTTCAACCAAGCAAAAAACTTTATCTTGACGAGTTTACCCTCTATTTTTTTCAAAAAAATTTTTATATCATATATTAATTTCATGGGCTACCCCTCTATTTTATATCCCATTCCATATACTGATTTAATCATATCTGGTTTTCTTGGATTTATTTCTAGTTTATCTCTCAATCTTGAAATATGAACTGAAACTATTTTCTTGACATCATAAGGTGGTGCGTCCCATACTTTTTCATAAATCTCATCTGATGTAAATACACAACCTACATTTTGAATTAATAACATTAGTATTCCGTATTCATAAGGTGTTAATTTTACTATTTCCCCATCGACTAATACTTCTTTTTTACTGTCATTTACACTTATTCTACCTGCATGGAAAACATCATAATCTTTCTCTTGAATATTATTTGAAATTACAGATCTTCTAAGACATGATTTTACTCTAGCAAGTAATTCTACTGCATCAAATGGCTTAGTTATATAATCGTCAGCACCTACATTTAAACCATGAACTTTATCCGTTAGCTCTCCTTTAGCAGATAAAATTATTATCGGAATATTAGTGATTTTTCTAGCTTTTTCTGTAAGTTCTATACCGTCCATTATAGGCATCATTATATCAGCTATAAGTAAATCTACTTCAGCTGTTTTTAAAATATCAAGCGCCTCCTGACCATTATAAGCTTTTATTACATTGTATTTTTCCATTTTTAAATATATTTCAATTGCCTTTACAATATCCTTCTCATCGTCACAAACTAAAATTGTTGGCATAATTTTCACTCCTTTTTATTCTTCATATCTTATTATATAGTATTTATCTAAATAATTTAAACATAAGAACTAAGAAATGTCTAAAATATATCAACGATTTAGAATTTTAAAGCAAAAGAGGACTGTATTATACACAGCCCTCCCAATATTTAAATTTTTAAATTTCTATAAAATAAAGTGTCTCTTCTTGTAATCTTTCAGATGCTTTGCTGTCGATTAAATAACTAGTAATAGAATATGCTAAATGTGGAGCAAAAGATACACCCTTTGCAGTAATTATATTACCTGATGTTACAACTCCTGCATTTATATGATTTCCACTTTCTATCTCCTCTTCTAAACCTGGAAATATCGTGAATGTCTCATCTTTTATTACACCTGCTTTATCTAATACTAAAGGTCCAGCACAAATTGCAGCAATTAATTTTTTATCATCTTTAAATTTCTTCAATATTTTTAATATTTTTTCATTATTTATAAGATTTTCAACGCCTGTACTTCCACCTGGAATTATAATTGCATCGTATTGATTTTCATCAAAACTTTCCATAGTATTATCTGCTAAGACTTTAATATTATGAGCTCCTACTACCTCTTTACTTTTATTAGTAGTCAACATATCTATCTCTAATCCTGCTCTACGAAGATAATCGACTTGGGTAAGTGCTTCTATTTCTTCAAATCCATCTGCTAAAACTATACAAATTTTCTTCATTAAATCACCTACTAACCTCCCAGTTTGTTAAGTTACTATAATATCTTCTTTAAAAATTGTCCCGTGTAAGATTCTTTTACTTTTGCAATATCCTCTGGAGTGCCTGTAGCAACTATAGTACCACCACCATCTCCACCCTCTGGACCTAAATCTATTATATAATCTGCTGTCTTTATTACATCTAAATTATGTTCTATTACTATTACTGTATTGCCTTGTTCTACGAGTAAATCCAAAACACCTATTAATTTATGGATATCTGCTGTGTGAAGTCCAGTAGTCGGCTCATCTAAGATATATATTGTCTTTCCAGTAGACCTCTTACTAAGCTCTGTAGCAAGTTTAACTCTTTGAGCTTCTCCTCCTGAAAGTTCAGTTGAGGATTGTCCTATTTTTATATATCCAAGACCTACATCTTTTAAAGTTTGCAGCTTTCTGCCAATATTTGGCATATTTTCAAAGAATTCTACACCTTCATCAACGGTCATATCAAGTATATCAGATATATTTTTTCCTTTATACTTTACTTGCAAAGTTTCTCTATTATATCTCTTACCCTTACACACTTCACATGGAACATATACATCCGGTAAAAAATGCATTTCAACTTTAACAGTTCCATCACCTTTACAAGCTTCACATCTTCCGCCTTTTACATTAAAGCTAAATCTACCTTTTTGGTAACCTCTCATTTTTGCCTCAGGAGTTTGGGCAAATAAATCTCTTATACTATCAAAAACCTTTGTATATGTCGCTGGATTCGACCTAGGTGTTCTTCCTATTGGCGACTGATCTATTTGAATTACTTTATCCAATTGTTCTAGTCCTTCTATAGACTCATATTTTCCAGGTTTCATTTTTGCTCTATTTAATTCTTTAGCTAAAACTTTGTACAATATTTCATTTACTAAACTAGATTTACCTGAACCTGAAACTCCAGTTACACAAGTAAATACCCCTAAAGGAAATTCTACATCTACATTTTTTAAATTATTTTCCTTACAACCTTTAAGTTTTATACTTCCTTTTTTCTCTCTTCTAGTTTTTGGAACTTCAATTTTTTTCTTCCCTGATAAATACTGACCTGTTATAGAGTTTTTATTTTTACATATATCCTCTAAAGTTCCTTGAGCTACTATTTCACCACCATGTATACCAGCTCCTGGCCCTATATCAACGATATAATCACTTACCCTCATAGTATCCTCATCGTGTTCAACTATGATTAAAGTATTGCCTATATCCGTAAGCCCTCTTAAGGATGCTAGTAATTTATCATTATCCCTTTGATGTAGTCCTATACTTGGCTCGTCCAATACATATACAACCCCAACCAAAGCAGAACCTATTTGTGTAGCAAGTCTTATTCTTTGGGATTCTCCTCCGGATAAAGTTCCTGAAGAACGAGATAGTGTAAGATATTCAAGACCTACATCTTTTAAAAATTTCAGTCTTTCTTTAATTTCTTTTAACACTTCTTCAGCTATAATTTTTTCACTTTCATTAAGTTTTAAATTATTAAACCATTCGTAGGATTCAGATATCGGCATATCTGTAACTTCTGCAATATTTAAGCCGTTTATTTTAACAGATAGATATTCATCTTTAAGTCTTGCCCCGTGACATTTACTACATGTAATCTCTGTCATATACTCCTCTATCCTAGACTTCATCGCATCGGAACCTGATTGTAAATATCTTCTTTCTAAATTATTAATGACGCCTTCAAAACTTCCTACAAATTTTTTTCTTCCAGTATAGTGGCTATCAAATGTAAATTTTAATTGTTTTTTACCTGTTCCATATAATATCTCATCTATCATTTCCTTTGGAGCTTCTTTTATAGCTTTATCTCTTGGAAATTTATAATATTCTGCTATGGCATTTATTATTTCATAATAATAAGTTCCCTCTTTAGAAGTAGCAAAGGGGTCGATAGCTCCTTCATTTAAAGATAGATTATAATTTGGTATAACTAAGTCTTTATCCACTTCTTTATGAAAACCAAGCCCATTACATTCAGGGCACATTCCAAAGGGGTTATTAAATGAAAATGACCTCGGCTCTATTTCATCATATGAAATATGTCCATCAGGACAAGATTTTTTAGCTGACAATACCATAGTTTCTCCATCTACTATTTGAATTTTTACTATGCCATCGGATAATTTTAAAGCCGTCTCTAAAGAATCTGAAAGTCTAGTTTCAATGCCCTCTTTTACAATAATTCTATCAACAACTATATCAATATCGTGTTTTTTATTTTTCTCAAGCTTTATATCTTCAGAAAATTCATACTGTTCGCCGTCTATTATAGCTCGAACAAATCCTTCTTTTTTCATATTATTTAGTATTCTAACATGCTCGCCTTTTTTACCTCTAACAATCGGAGCTAACACTAAAATCTTTGTTCTATTTTCTAAGTTTAATATTTTATCCACCATCTGGTCTACTGTCTGACTGGTTATTTTTTTACCACAAACTGGACAATATGGCGTTCCAATTCTAGCATAAATTAATCTTAAATAATCATATATTTCTGTTACTGTACCTACTGTAGAACGAGGGTTTTTACTTGTTGTCTTTTGGTCTATCGATATAGATGGAGAAAGCCCCTCTATATATTCGACATTTGGCTTATCCATTTGACCTAAAAATTGTCTTGCATAGCTGGAAAGAGATTCTACATATCTTCTTTGACCTTCTGCATATATTGTATCAAATGCCAATGAAGATTTACCTGAACCACTAAGTCCTGTAAAAACTACCATTTTATCTCTAGGTATCGTAAGGTCAACATTTTTTAAATTATTTTCCTTTGCTCCCTTTATAACTATTTTATCTAAACTCAATATCTCACCTATTTCCTTAAAGTATTGTTAATATTCTTTTTTCAGCTTATTTATTTGGTCTCTAAGACTTGCTGCCCTCTCAAATTCCAATGCCTCTGCTGCTTTATACATCTCTTCTTCCATCTTTATTACTATATTTTGTAAATCTTCTAAATCTACAGTATCCCCTAAATCCATATCTAAATATTCACCTTTATTTTCAGCAGCTATAGTTACTGTTATATCATCTCTTATAGATTTTATAATAGATTTCGGAGTTATATTATTTTCTTTATTAAATTTATCTTGTATCTCTCTTCTTCTATTTGTTTCTTTTAATGCTCTTTCCATAGAACCTGTAATTTTGTCGGCATACATAATAACTCTGCCATCTACATTTCTAGCAGCCCTTCCTATAGTTCGAATTAATGAAGTCTCTGATCTTAAAAATCCTTCTTTATCTGCATCTAATATAGCTATTAATGATACTTCCGGTAAGTCTAAACCTTCTCTCAATAAGTTTATACCTACTAAAACATCGTATTTTCCAAGACGTAAATCTTTTATTTTTTCCATTCTCTCAAGGGTATCTATATCTGAATGCAAATAAGTTACTTTTATATTTAAATCTTCAAAATAACTAGTTAAATCTTCTGCCATTTTTTTAGTTAAAGTCGTTACTAAAACTCTTTCATTTTTTTCAACATTTTTATTTATTTCACTTATTAAATCATCTATTTGTCCCTTTGTCGGTCTAACTTCAACTTTAGGGTCTAATAAACCTGTTGGCCTAATTATCTGCTCTATTTCTCTTGCAGAATGTTCTTTTTCGTAAGGTCCTGGCGTTGCTGAAACAAATATAGCTTGATTTATTAACGATTCAAATTCTGTAAATTTTAACGGTCTATTATCTAGAGCAGATGGAAGTCTAAAACCATAATCTACTAAACTTTGTTTTCTACTTCTATCTCCTTCATACATTCCCCTAACTTGTGGAAGTGTAACATGAGATTCATCGACCATAATTAAAAAATCATCTGGAAAATAATCCAGTAAAGTGTACGGTCTACTTCCAGGCTCTCTGCCACTCATATGTCTAGAGTAATTTTCAATACCTGTACAAAATCCCATTTCCTGTAACATTTCTAAATCGTATCTAGTTCTTTGTTCAAGCCTTTGAGCTTCAAGCAGTTTATCTCTATCTCTAAGATATTTCAATCTATCTTCTAGCTCTTCTTCTATGGTTACAATCGCTTTTTTTACTTTATCTGATGAAGTAGCGAAGTGAGATGCTGGATATATTGCAACATGGTCTCTATAGCCGATTATTTCGCCTGTAAGAGCATCTACTTCTGTTATCCTATCTATTTCATCGCCAAAAAATTCCACTCGCATTATATTTTTCTCGGCTGATGCTGGATATATATCTAAACTATCTCCTCTTACTCTAAAAGTTCCTCGAGTAAAATTTATATCATTTCTTACATACTGTATATCAATAAGATGTTTCATTACATCTTCTCTTTCTTTTATCATGCCTGGCCTTAATGATACAACTAGGTTGGTGTAGTCTATTGGGTCTCCCAGTCCATATATACATGATACAGAAGCTACTATTATTACATCTCGTCTCTCAAATAAGGCCATAGTTGCAGAGTGACGAAGTTTATCTATCTCATCATTTATAGAACTGTCTTTTTCTATATAAGTGTCTGTTTGAGGAACATATGCTTCTGGTTGATAATAATCGTAATAGCTTACAAAAAACTCTACTGCATTTTCTGGAAAAAACTCTCTAAATTCTGCAGCTAATTGATATGCTAAAGTTTTATTATGAGCCATTATAAGGGTTGGTTTTTGAACTTTTTCTATAATATTCGCCATAGTAAAAGTTTTTCCCGAACCTGTTACCCCTTTTAAAGTTTGAGCTTTTAAGCCATCTTTAATTCCTTGGGAAAGTTTATTTATAGCATCAGGTTGATCACCTGTAGGTTTAAATTTTGAATGTATTTTAAAATCCATATAATCACCTCTTAAATTGAACTTATGTTCGCACATAGATTATACTCTAAGTTTTATTTTGATGTCAAAAATTATTTTTAATTTATAAATTTAAAGCTTCCTTTATATTTACCCATTTAAAGACAATAAAAAAGGAAGCTTAGGCTTCCTTCTATAAATTATTAATTATTAAATAAATTTGCAATTGATCCTACTAGTTCTTTAAAGAAATTGACAATTTTATCTATAAGACCACTTTCTTTTGCATCGTTATATATACCTTCTGCACCTTTGATAACTTTATTAGATAAATCTTTTAATTGAGCCTTTACTTCTTCTGAATCTATAGCAGATGTATTAACATATTTTTGAAAATATACTACTAGATTATCTATTTGTACATTGTTAACTACATTTCCAAGTCCGCTATTATTAATTGCATCTTCAACTATTTTTCTAATTTCATCTTTACTAGGTGTTTGGTTATTTTCTTTTTTACTTTCAGATAACTTTGCTTTAACATCGATAATAGCATTATCTAATTTTTCTGTTGAGAAGTCATCTTTATTTTTATTTTCTTGACTGATATCATTTACTACTTCAAGCTCTTTTTGTCCTGCTTCCATTCTATCTCTATCAAGTTTTTCACCATTTGCTTCAAAGGCTTTATATATACCTGTAAGAGCTGATTCAC
>Ga0079226_10000840_pt1 | contig 22644 bp, 19 predicted proteins | sample Poulit2014_FD_76345 | JGI IMG/M metagenome (GOLD analysis project Ga0079226, IMG submission 76345) | Agricultural soil microbial communities from Georgia to study Nitrogen management - Poultry litter 2014 | ecosystem: Environmental > Terrestrial > Soil > Agricultural land | place: USA: Georgia...
TCGTAGGCATTTTTAATTTGGTGGAAACGCTTGCGGCCTGCCTTGGTTCCAAGGACATAACCTGCAGCGGCACCGACTACGAATTGAAACATTATTTGGTCCACTCCCTGTACTGTGTTCGATGTTAATGCGTACTATCCGGTACTAGCCTACCGGTTCATGCAGTACGACGACGATACTGGACAGTACTCAGTGCGTTCCCAAAGCGCAGTTTTCTCGCTACAGCGGGGCAGTAATAGGGGACTAAAGTATTCAAATACGCCAAACACTTCCCAGGCCGGAGCTAATCGGATAGTTTTAGCAGTGTGGAGTTTGAATCTCTGTTGCCCCAGGCAACCTCAGCTGCGCTTGCTACAGCGGCCTTGTGCATAGCCACTTATGCATCTTCCCTCGAGCAGCGAAGTAAAGTGAGCCCGAACCCGGAGAGCGCTAGCCAGCAGTCATTCGACTAGTATGCTCAGCGGAGGATTAATAGCTAAAATCCCGCACCGTGCCAAAATACTCTTGAACATGATTAATGCAGTATCTTGAGCTAGGTTGGGCTTAATCGTAGCGAAGGTGTATCAGGCAACATCAACGTCCTTTGTATGATGATACCGCGTTATCTATAAAGCATATGTTCAACGTAGTTAGCAGCTCAAGCCAGGAGGGGCGATGGCGAAATTCAAGGTGATGCCGGTATACGGAACTCGCCCCGAAGCCGTAAAATTGGCTCCCGTAATCCGGGCACTTAAAGATGATGACAGGTTCGAAACCATTCCAGTATCGACTGGGCAGCACAAAGAGATGTTGGAACAAGTTAACGAGATGTTTCAAATTGTGCCAGCTTTTGATTTGGGACTGATGAAGGTTGGACAAGGGCTGAATGGATTTGTCTCGCGGACATTAACCGGGTTAGATCCAGTTCTGGAGAGGGTTTCACCTGATGTGCTGCTAGTGCAGGGAGATACTTCCACAGCGATGGCTTCGGCACTGGCAGGGTTCCACAGAGGTATCAAAGTTGTGCATCTTGAAGCAGGTTTACGGACTGGGGACAAATTTTCGCCGTTTCCAGAAGAAGTAAACCGTAGCATCATCAGCAAGGTTGCTTCCCTACACTTGGCTCCAACCGAATCAACTTCGAAGAACTTGGAATCGGAAGGGATTTGCCCTGATGACATTTTCGTAACTGGCAACACTGTGATCGATGCTTTGCTAGATGTAGCTGGCTGGGAGGCCGACTTTTCAAATCCTATCCTCGAGAAATTGGTGGAAGTAAAAGCAAAGAAAGTTGTAGTAACTACGCATCGGCGTGAAAACCTAGGTTTTCTAAAGGACATTGGAGGTGCCATTCGAATACTTGCGAAGCAACACCCTAGTGTTAATTTTATTCTTCCATTACATCTAAATCCTGCCGTTAGGGAAGTCTTAGTCCAGGAAGTACAAGGAATTGACAATATTGTCTTAACGGAACCACTGAGATACGACGAGTTCACAAAGTTAGTAGCGAGTTCAATGCTGATTCTCACAGACTCTGGAGGAGTGCAGGAGGAAGCTCCGTCCCTCGGAACCCCCGTGCTAGTAATGAGGGACAATACGGAGAGGCCTGAAGGGGTTGCCGCGGGCGCCGTGAGACTAGTTGGGACACAGAGAGAAGGCATAGTGCGTGAAGCAAATCGCCTTCTAAGTGATCCGATAGCGCTCCATGAAATGCTGAAATCGAGCAATCCATATGGAGATGGGAAAGCAGCGCTACGAACGGTTTCTGCGATTGGTAAATTACTCGGGATAGGTGAACGTATGCCACCATTCGTGTCCCAGTAGATGCGTGGGCGAATTGGTAATGTGTTCCTGCATAGTTTGAGAATTTTTCAGGTGGATTGTGAAGGGCTACAAAGAGTTTTTGGATTTCCCGCAGGTTGTTGTTTTCGGGCATGGGAAGTAGCCGATTGGGAAATCCCAATCGGCTTTGCTAGTGAAGGTGTCTTTAGGTGACAGTGACCTCCGTCTGGGGCTCCCGGTAGAATTCTTGGTTTCTCATCATGGCGAATAAGACGTTGAGTCGACGGCGCGCTAGAGCTACAACAGCGGCGTTATGTCTTTTGCCTTCGTTGCGTTTTCGTTCGTAGAATTGTCGTGAACGCTCGTGGAATCTGATCGATGCAAAAGATGATTGCCATAGAGCGTTCTTTAATTTCTTATTCCCTGCACGGTTGAGCGAATTGGACATTATCGAGGTTCCGGATTGATTCGTCCTAGGCGATAGCCTGGCGTAGGAAGCTAAAAGTCCGGCGGTAGGAAAATCAGACACATCGCCAACCGTCATCAGGAACTGTGCGGCGGATCTGGATCCAATGCCGGGCATTGATAGAAGAAGCTGGGTTTGCGGTATTTCCTGGATAAGCTCGATGACTTGAGCTTCGATCTCTTTGCGATGCTCGAGTTTGAGAAGTGCATCTTTTACAGACATTGCCACGCCTAGCTCTGCGTACTCAGCTCCTGCTATCTGGACTGACTGCCCGGCGATGGCTGTAAACATCGCGTCAGTAATAGGTTCAGGATTGCGTGCTCGATGTTTGCGCGCAAAGGTTTTGACGCGTGTTTTACCCAGGCGTTCTATCTTCGTCGATGCTGATGAGTGCTTTGAGCTGCATAAATGCTTCTTCAACTCGGTCGACGCTACGGAGTGACTCTGGAAGGTTTCTTCCAGCATAAGCAATGATGTAAGCATCACGGACGCCTGTCTTCGAATTACCGGCATGAATACGCGGAAGTTGACGCATTGCCAGCCCCGGTAGATAGAGAACATCAAATCCAATGTCTTGAGCGACCGCCACGGTCAGTCTGCCGATGTTGTTGGGCTGGTCAACAACGACCTACGTATTCGTGTCTTTCCCAGCGTACTGACTGAAGAGTTTACAAAATGATTGCTCGTGCTGGTTCACGCGTTTGGATAAGTCTTGGTTGCCGTGTGTATCGAGGACGCAGGCGTGGTGGAGGTATTACCGACGTCCATACCGATGACATATTCGTATGTCCTTTAAGCCTCCTAGCGATGCGAAACGAATTGGGCTATTTCATCGCGGGGCATTCGACATACTTCATGCTGGCATCCACATTACTTTGAGAACTCACGCGTAATTGCTCGGCTCAGATTCCTATTGAGCTGTTGGGAGTATGTCACTGCCTTCTGCGGCATCACCCTTTGGATCATTTTCAGACAGAAACGAGATTAAGCCATACCGAAACCAGCGACTAGTTTCGTCTCCTGAAAAGAAAGATGGAACGGAACAAACATAACCCACCCCAGAAACAGGTTATGAATCTACGGCTTCCTCAAACGAAACTGCTAACAAAGTAACGGTATCAGTATCCAAGTCCACAGAAGTCTGATAACCGGCCATAGGCAAACCTGTCTTAACAGCAGGCCGCATCCCCTTTATTTTCTTAACCTAAAACGCTCCACTGTAAAAGTAACAGTGGAGCGTTTATTTGCTCCTCCAACTGGGCTCGAACCAGTGACCCTTCGATTAACAGTCGAATGCTCTGCCAACTGAGCTATGGAGGAATGTTTCTCACGTGCAGGTATATCTGCTCGCTGCAACGATTAGTAACTATATAGTCATCATGTGGATGGTGGCAAATTGCCTGGTAAAACAGTGTTTTTAGGCTTTGGGTGAAGGATTATGGCCATTTTCGAATAGGCGGATAACCTGTTGAATATGGAACGTATGAGTTCTGTATCATTGGGATATCTTAGCGGTTGAATGAAAGGTTTGAGCCGAAAGAGTCTGAATTCTGGGAGCCTACGCTAAGAAGATCGGTTTATATGAGCGCGAAGATTACGGCAAAGGAGCGCATTGTGAGGGTCCTGGTAGTTTCCCAATATTGGGCTCCAGAGTACGGAGTTCCACAGAGACGCTGGGGCTGGTTGGCTGAACTTATGAAGTCTGAGGGGCATGAAGTTGTTGTATTAACTCCTCCTCCACATTACTTACGGAACCTCTCTTTCAAGGAATGGTTGAGCATGGGGGGATTAAGGGTTGGGCGTCGTGCGGAAGTCGGTCCCGCAGGTGAATCTATTTTTCGAACCCCTTTTTTCCCGGCAGGACGTTCTTTAACTCAACGAGCGGTAAATCAATTATTTGTCGCAACTGGCGCAATTCTTGGTGCTGTTGTCCATCGCAGGGCTCTGAATGGGAAAATTGATGTTGTCATTGGAACAGTTCCTGCCCTTCCGACTTTAATAGCATCTCGGGTTATTTCTTGGTTGCTCAAGACCCCGTATGCAATTGATTTGCGTGATGCGTGGCCCGATCTACTTCATGAGCATAAGAAGTGGAATTTTTCCGTGGGGAAGCCGTCACTACGTGAACGCATATTCCGCTTTGGCCCTGCTCAGTTGGTGATTGCTGTTACCGAAATTATCATGAACAACTGTTTACGGCATTCAGCCGGGATTATTTCGACCTCGTCTTTACTGTTAGAGAAGTTGCGTCGAACGGAGCAGCTGAGTTTGGCAGCACAGCAGTTGGACAAAGGGGTCGTTATACGCAACGTTTTTCCGCCCGGAACTGGGTTTGAAAAAAAATATTATTATGGTGGAGACTCCGTATTGCGGGTCTTGTATGCCGGAACTGTTGGACGCGCTCAAAACTTAGGTAATATTCTCGACGCGCTCGAAATTTTGCGTAAAGACGGCATAAACATTGAACTGCGCATTATCGGTGAAGGTGCAACAAAGCAGCAGTTGCAGCGACAGTCCAGAGCTCTCGACTTACCAGTGAGCTTTCTTGGGAGGGTAAAACCAGATGAGCTTGATGAACACTATGATTGGGCTGATACAGCTCTAGTTCATCTGGCAGCATGGCCTCCCCTCCGGATGGCGATACCCTCGAAAATATACGAATTAATGGAAATGGGAATGCATATTTCGGGTGTGTTAGATGGTGAAGCTGCTTTTCTAGTGCGGCATTTGGAAGCAGGATTCACCGTAAAACCGGAGGATCCGGCTGCATTAGCGGAAGCATGGCGGAATCTGGCTCGCAACCGACGAAGTTTAGAAATAGGGGATTTAGCTAAGGATTGGGTTCGTCAAGAAAGAAATCTGAGAACCCCAATTATTCTTGAAAACTTCGTTCGGGCATTGAGAGGGAAGAATGCTGGTTCGTAGTATCGTCTTTGCCGCGTCTTTTGTTGGCATATCGATGGTCGTGGAACCTCGGGAACTTCTTTCCAAGGTTAGTCGGCGGTTATCGGTTAGAAGAAAGGCAAGAAATGTTCATCGAATCTCGAGATTGGAAGAGCTTGAGTCAGCAGGAGAATATTCTTTACTACTGCAGGAAAGACTTGGGCTCCTCAATTTACGAGGAAAAGCCGTCCAATTCAGAACTATTAATCAACTCAAGTTATTCGAGCATTTACTCCGAGAGGTGGAGGACTCATCGGACGTTCCTCGCCGCAAAGTTGAAAACGCGGTTCCGCTCTACTATGTGAGTAGCTCGCTACCATTTACAAATTCTGGTTACTCTCTTCGAACTGCGCACTTGGCGGCAGCCACAAAAGCGGCCGGCGTTGCTATCGAAGCAGTGACGAGGGTGGGGTATCCCGTAGTGGCAGGGAAAATCGCGTTAAAGCAGTCTAGTTTTATCGAGGGGGTGCAATACTCTCGGCTGATTCCATGGTTCCACATTCCCTCTGCCGTACGAAGAATCGATAGAGCAACTGAACAATTACAGAAGTTCGTTCAAGTAAGAAATACCACTATACTTCACACAACTACAGACTTTGAGAACGCTGCAATTGTTAGGCGCGTCGCGAACGAACTTCAAATTCCATGGATTTATGAGATTCGTGGGGAGCGGGAAAAGACTTGGCTTTCCAATCCAACATTGAAAGGAAGGGAGCGTCAGACTTCCAGCGAAAATTATCAGATTCGTAGAAACTTAGAAACTAAATATGCACAGGCAGCGGATGGTGTAATCGCACTAAGTGAAGTCTCCAAGAACGATTTGATCGAACGTGGGGTTCCATCGCACAAGATTCATGTGGTGCCTAACAGTGTTAGTGAAAAGCTTTTGAATTTGAAAATTGATAAACAATTACTCAGAACGGAGCTTGGCTTGGATGATGGGGTATGGATAGGAGCAATTACTGCGGTCGTTGGCTATGAAGGACTGGATACTATGTTATTGGGTCTTTTGGAGTTGCCTGAGAACCTAAAATTGGTCGTGGTCGGCTCCGGAGACTCACTAACCCGGCTAAAGAAACTCGCCGAAGATATAGGAGTTTTGCCGCGTGTGTGGTTCGTGGGGAAGGTAGAACACGATCAAGTCTGGAAATGGTATGCATCAATTGATGCATTGGTTGTACCCCGTAGAAACGATCCTGTTTGTCGTACCGTTACGCCTCTGAAACCATTGGAGGCAATGGCACTCGGTATACCGGTAGTTGCCTCTGATCTTCCAGCGTTACGCGAAGTCACAGGGAGCCGAGCGTGTTATTTTGAAGCCGATAATCCTAAGGATTTAGCTGAGAAGATAATTGAGGTCCTCGCGGGGTTATATGACTACGGAGGGGCGCGTGAGTGGGCAAAAACAAGGTCGTGGAAACATTCAGCAGCTGAGTTGCGCCTAGTCTACGAAAAATTCACCAAATAGTTTAACGGTTTAAAGAAAGCATAATTATCGTGCAAAACTCGAGAATAGATGTCTGTGTCGTTGGGATGGGTTACATTGGGTTGCCAACCGCAGTGTTCTTGGCAAATTCAGGCATGTTCGTTGTTGGGGTCGATATAGATCCTGAACGGTTACGAATGGTAGATTCCGCGAACGCTCCATTTCAGGAACAAGGATTGGAAAATCTACTTTCACGTGCCCGAGAATCTGGAATGCTAACGACTTCGGCTAAGGTTGTTAGAGCCAATACTTTTATAGTAGCTGTCCCGACACCCCTAAAAGAAGACAAAACCGCTGATCTCTCATTCGTATTTAGTGCAATCTCAGAAATTGCAAGTGTGCTGGTCGGTGGAGAGTTGATTATCCTTGAATCGACTTGCCCTCCTGGTACGACGCATGAGGTAGCAAGCGTTGTGAAAGGAATTCGTCCAGATTTAGTCTTCGACGATTCAACCGGAGCCGTTCAGTTTGCTTATTGCCCTGAGCGAGTATTACCTGGGAATATGATAACTGAGTTCGTGGAGAACTCGAGAATTGTTGGAGGGATAAGTGACAGTGCGGCAAGGCGGGCAGCGAGGCTCTACCAGAAGGTTTGTAGAGGCGGGGTCCAACAAACTGATGCAAATACAGCAGAGCTCGCGAAATTGGCCGAAAACACATTTCGAGACCTTAATATTGCATTTGCCAATGAATTATCGATAATTGCGAGTGATTGGGACGTGAACCCTTGGAAATTGATTGCTCTAGCAAACCTGCATCCAAGGGTAAATATTCTAAAACCTGGGATTGGAGTGGGAGGTCATTGCATCGCGGTCGATCCTTGGTTTCTAGCGCAAGAGAACCCTGATGATTCAAAGCTGATAGTTGCGGGACGAAAAGCTAATGAAAGGAAGACTGAATGGGTAACCTCCCAAATTGTTAGTAAAATTAAAGAAAATTCTTCCTGCAGGGTTATGATCTGGGGCCTAGCATTTAAACCCGACGTCGAAGACTTACGTGAGTCCCCAGCAGTGCAGATAGTTCAGCGCGTTGCATATGAGGCCCCTGACACCGAGTTGATCGTCTTAGAACCGTTTATAACGCAATTGCCTAACGCGCTGAGTACCAACGAGAATGTTGAATTAATTCGTAAGTTTGAATGCGTTAATTGGCCTGACTATTTACATGTTTTTTTAGTACGGCACTCCCAATTTGGTGAGACTCTGTCGAACGAATGGACGGGTGATCGATCTAATAGCTTAGACTTCGTTGGGATACTTGATGAAATTGATCTTACTTAAGTTTCGAACGACGGTCTTATCCCGTTGAAAGGCGCTGCAGTTGTGAAAAGTAAAACCCCAATATTGGTCGATGATTCGCTACTAGTTCGTTTGGATGCACGACCCACCTTGCGAGTGTATATTTCGGAGCTTACCGCTAGGAAGTCTTTTATCCTCGCGGATGCCGCGTCTAAGTCATTCTCGACTGGGCGAGATATGCTTCTAGGGCGTATTTGGCTGATACTTGATCCATTACTGCAAGTACTTTTATATGCGTTCATTTTTGGGGTAGTCATAGACACCTCGCGAGGCATCGAAAATTTTCCCGGATTTCTTGCCCTTGGGGTCATTTTTTTCCGTAATGCAACTCGTGGACTGAATTCTGGCGCTAATTTAGTTCAACGCTCTCGGCAGTTGATCTCCAGCTTTCATTTTCCGCGTGCCGCTATAGTTATTTCAACGACGCTGAAAGATGCATACGACGCAATAGTACCCGCAGTGGTTGCAGTGCTTGTTGCTTTAGCCCTGCAAATGGAAGAGCCCATTACTTGGCACCTACTAGAGGTAATTCCACTTTTCGTCCTTATTCAGTTCTTTTGTTTGGGTTGCTCCTTTTGCGTTGCACGGCTTACAGCGTTAATACCTGATTTCAAGACACCAATTACGCTTTTTACGCGCGCGTTATTCTTTTTATCTGGAATATTTTTTACGCTTGATCGCTGGGAGGGGAACGCAGCTCTTTCGCTTGCGATGGAATTAAACCCTATCTACCAGATATTGCATGCAGTTAGGTCCGCTGTGCTGGATGGAGCAACCGTTGGACTTTGGAACTGGATATATATCGCCGGGTGGAGTCTAGGATTAACGGTTATTGGTCTAGTCTATTTTTGGAGAGCAGAAGATCGCTATGCAAACGTTAAGTGATGTAACTCTGGTAGCGAGAGACGTCGAGATGACCTACTTTCTCTCCAAGTCGGGCTCCTCTGTGAAAATTGGGCGTAAGAAACGTAAGACGCGAGTTGATGCGCTTCGCGGAGTGAGCTTTGTTACGCAGCATGGCGAATCTATCGGCTTGTTGGGGCAAAATGGATCTGGAAAATCGACCTTAATGTCGATACTCGCTGGAAACTTGACTCCAACTGTTGGAGAAGTTCATGTCTCACAACGTCCAACCTTATTGAGTGTCTCGGCGGCACTACAATCCCATCTGTCGGGAGAAGCAAATGCGCGAATCGGGCTACTAGCAAAAGGAGCAAGTTCTGGCGAAGTTGTTGAAATTGCAAAGCAGATTACTGCCTGGGCGGAACTCGGTGAAGCGGCAACGCGTCCATTGAAAACTTATTCATCGGGTATGCGGGCACGATTAAAATTCGCGATTGCCACTTCAATTCCTTCCGAAATCCTGCTCATCGATGAAGCACTGTCAACAGGAGACAGTGCGTTTGCTCAGAAAGCTAAAATAAGGATGGATGAATTCTTGAGGCAAAGTGGAACCATAATGTTGGTGTCACACTCTGCTGCCAGCATAAAGCGACATTGCAGCCGCGCGATTTGGTTAAACGAAGGGGAAATTATCGCTGACGGCGATGTGGCATCGGTTTCGAAAAACTACGAGAAATGGAGTCGTGCGAGGGCAAAAGGGGATAATAAACTTGCAGCTCAGATCATCTCGGACGTGTCGGAGCAGTACAAAACACCAATAGTACTTTTTGACTCAAGCATCGCAACTTTCCTTGAAAGGTAATAATTCATCAGGGCGAACTTTAAGTAGGGGGAAAGAGAATTATCTCAGTGAGTGCGATAATATTTGCGGAGGCGCTTCCTATCGCCGGGGCAAAATTAATTTACTGAGTCTGGAGTTTAAATGAATAAAACTGTAACCATCGTTGGACAGGGATATGTCGGGCTTCCGTTGGCCCAGGCTGCTGTAAAGGCTGGCTGGAAAGTTTTTGGTCTGGACGCATCTGAGCTCGTGGTCGCAAAGCTTAACGCGGGAAATTCTCATGTAGATGATCTTTCAGACGATGACGTCACGGCGATGCTAGAAATGGGATATGTTGCAACGAAGGATCCATCTTGTATATCAGAGTCTGATGTTTCGGTGATTTGTGTTCCTACGCCCCTTGGCGTTGCAGGAGCGCCTGATCTGAGGTCAGTTGAATCCGCGACGCGAAGCGTAGGTGAAAACCTCAAGGAAGGAGCACTAGTGGTTCTGGAATCAACCACTTACCCTGGTACTACCGAGGATGTTTGTATTCCGATCCTTGAATCAGTAAGTGGGAAACGTGCTGGTCTTGATTTTTTCGTTTCTTTTAGCCCCGAGCGGGTCAATCCTGGCTTCCCTGAATATGGTATCAAGAACACCCCTAAACTAGTTGGGGGATTGAATGAGGCGTCTACCGCAGAAGCAGTAGAATTCTATTCCTCGTTCGTCGATGAAGTCGTGCCATTAAGTGGCATAAAGGAAGCGGAAACTGCAAAGCTCTTGGAGAACACTTTTCGTCATGTCAATATCGCGTTGGTAAACGAAATGGCTCGAGTTTGTCACGAGCTAAATATTGATATTTGGGAAGTTATCCGTGGTGCAGCTACAAAGCCATTCGGATTTATGAAATTTACACCGGGCGCAGGTGTTGGAGGGCACTGCATACCAATTGATCCAAATTACCTTTCGTACGAAGTTCGTCGCCGCCTTGGTTATCCCCTTCGTTTCGTGGAGCTTGCCCAAGAAATCAACAACACTATGCCAGAGTATGTTGTTGACCGGATTGCAAGGCAGTTAAACGATGAGCAGAAAGCTATCAGCTCATCGACGGTATTGCTGCTTGGAGTTACATATAAGCCGAATATTGCAGACCAAAGGGAGTCGCCTTCCAGGCCAGTGGCGACTGGATTAATTAAGCGTGGCGCGAATGTGATCTTTCACGATCCATTTGTTTCCAACTGGGACCTTGAGGATGGCGACAGACTAGACCGAGTAGAGGATCTGCAAGACGCACTTCAGCAAGCCGATATAGTGGTCATGTTGCAGGCGCATTCAGACTACAACGTAGCGGAGCTCGAACAATCTTCTAAGGCATTCATGGATACGACTGGAAAGTCGAAGACCCCGTCAAACCGACTTTAGAATCCGATTAATCCACGGTCTCAGCCGTTTAAGGTTGAGATGCATGCTCAATTCGAAATATGGGAGTCCTTTGTTGAACCTCTATAACAAAGCTTCGAAGTACTTGTTACTAGCTCGTCGTGCGGTTGAGGTCTATTCAACTAAGGAACTTGTAAAAAGATCAGTGCAAAGAGTCATTCCGTCAAGTTGGAATCTCGAAATTTCGAAGAACGATTTTGCACAACAAAGGGAACGGATATTTGCAGAATATGGTCCCAAATCCTCTGGTTCCCGTAACCGTGTAATTCTCGTAACTAGTAATGGTGCTGGGTTGGGACATTTAACAAGAGTCTCTGCGGTTGCGTCTCGGATGAAGTCCGAGACGCTCATCTATACGATGTCGAGCGCTTATTCCAAAATAGGCTGGAATAAGTCCCAAATTGTTTACTTCCCTTCAAGTGGCGACCTCGGAATGAGCAGTAGGGCCTGGAATGCATTCATGGCGGCGCACTTTATGTCGGTCCTAGAAACATTTCTGCCGGACGAAGTGATATTTGATGGTACTTTTGTATATCGGGGAGTTGTGGAGTCTACCCAACGGTTGGGGATTCCATTGACTTGGCTCCAACGTGGTTGTTGGAAGACCGAAGTTGACAAATCGAGCTTCCAACGACACCATCCTGAAACTATCTGCGAGCGAGTGATTATTCCAGCAGACTTCGGAAGTCAAGAACGTCTTGAGTTTGTAAAATCAATGCAAGTAGAGCATGTCAATCCAATAACTCTTGTTAGTGCAGGAGAAGAATTGGACCGCCAATCGGCATGCTCTGCCCTGGGGCTCTCTGCAGAAAAAAAGAACTTTTTGATCCAAGTAGGCGCTGGTGCAATTAACAATACATCGTCTATACGGCGCCTAGCTTCGAAAGCGGTTGAAGAGCTAGGAGACGATTGGCAAGCTGTGCTAGTACGGAATCCGCTTTCAAATGAAAGGTTTTCGAATAATCAATCTTTTGTGCAGGCGTTCCCTTTGGCTTTGTACTTCAAAGCATTCGAAGCTGGCTTGTTTGCGGCAGGATATAATAGCGTCCAAGAAAGTGTACAAATGGGGCTTCCGAGTGTTTTCATTCCAAATCTCAAAACCAAAACGGACGATCAACTTCGTCGGGCAAGAGGAATAGAAAGCAAGAGTCTTGGGCTCATGGCGGAGACTGAGAACGAGTTAGTCGAGGCTATCAGAGCACTGTCAAAAGAATCCGTTCGTGAAATGATAAGGTCCAAAATGTTGGCAAGCAGGTTGCCGAATGGAGCGCAGGCTGTCGCGGAAATATTAGACCGACCGAGTAACGGAAAGATTGTATCCTGATTAAGAGATGGTAGTAGATGAAGATCCAAGTCGAGTTCGAGCCAGAAAACAAGCTGGTTTTTAACTTTGATGTAGGCACTAATGATAATCCAGCAGGAAAAGCGGCTTTGGCAAAGACCTCTTGCTATTTCAAACTTCCTGAAGAATTGGATATCGAAGCAATTCATCCGGATGTGTTAGCTTTAGCCGCATTGACTGTAGTTTCTCCGTGGGCCGGCCGAAAAATACAGCTATCATGGAGTATCTCAAAAGAGTTCTCCGACGCCGTTTTGGCAAGCTTAAATAAGAGCATTGGTCCGGTGGATCACAGGCTACCTCCACGGAATCAGCCAGTACCAGAAGAGGGAAGACCAGGACTCGCATTTTCAGGCGGGGTAGACTCGTTTGCACAACTACTCTTGATGCCGGATACCACCGCTATGGTGTTCGCATATCGGATACCCCGAGAACAAGATCTGTATAATCCTGAAGCAGCTCTGCAGGCGGTAGCTCTTTTACAAAGTGAAGGACGGCTCGCATTTTGCATTGAGACTGACATGGAGTATGTCAGACAACCTGCAGGATTTGCGACAGATCTCATGTCGGGAGCGCCTTCAATACTTTTGGCGGATCACCTTGGCCTAGATTCATTGGGGTTCGGGACAATAAGTAATGCAGCATATGGAATTGGAAAAGGAAAGTTTACCGAGTACACGTCAAGAAGGGTGTTCCGAACTTGGCAATCTCTTCTCCGTTCCGTTGGCTTAGAGTACTTTAATTCGGTCTCAGCTATAAGTGAACTGGGGACCATGGCGATAGTAGAAGGAAGCCATTACTCATCGATTGCTGAATCATGCGTTCGAGGGAAGTTTGGTGAGCCATGCAAGAAATGTGTGAAATGCTTTCGAAAGCAATTGATGCGTGCGCACTATACGGGCGAATGGCCCAATGACTCCGATATGTCGAGCTACGCTAAAAGCGCTGGGGTTCGTGATGAACTCGTCGGTTTGCCGATTCGTCAAGAATTTATTTACCAGCAAATTTTAAATGCATATAATGGGCCGAATGAATTATTACTACTTCTAAAATCACGACTGGAGTTCTCTAACAGCAACACGGGTTTTTCAGAGAAGGCCTACAAAGCAGGATTTGATGCCGCTACACCTTTGCGGTACCGGGCCCAAGCATGGCAGAAGTTGATACAGACAGTACCGCCTATGTCGCCAAAGGACGAGCAGGAGTTTCGAAACTATGATATCTCCTCTCAGATGACGAGTTTGAGTCGATCCGAAGATTTTGAGATGTATTCGTCGACTGTTTATTTGATATGGGCTCTGTTGAAATTGGGAGAATCTTGATCTGCGACGTGAAAACTTGCATTGCTTACGATTTAGCTTGGGCTTCATGCGTTGTGTATTTACACTAACCGGATGACTACTCCGTGTGCTTGGTAAGATTAAATGGAGCTATTTGCGATGGCTCGCGCGGCTACCAATGATTCAGACCACACTGCCAGTGCTTGGGCAATGAATTGCAGAAGTGAAGGTGCATCAGAGGTTTGGAAGTTTGGCCTCTTCTCCGGAATGCGCCCGGCATAGGAGAGTCAATGTCGTCGCGTCTCGGTGAGTATCAAGTGAAGAAAAGCAAGACGCGTGTAGAGACCTTTTGGATTTTGGCGCAGGACTTTTAGAACCACTTTAAGTAGTCTAGGCACCTATTCTTGAGTACATTTTTATCTTTGCAGCTACAACGAGAGCAAAGATTGTTCCATTTTTTGTTACCTTTAATGCCTTGAATCTTTGCATAGGAACCTGACTCGCAATATATGTAAACTTCCGGATTTGGAACATTTTTTTACCTACTACGCCTGTGTCTTATTCTGAGAGATATAGGTGCGGTGCGGTTGTCTTAACTGAAACACGAAAACTCGGCGCAGGCTGCAGCCCCATCGGGCCTCATTGCATAAATGGAAGTCAGAACTCCCTGCAGACCCAGGTGATCGTATGGCCGAGTCCAAAAGTTTCGCAGATGCTGTTTTGGCGCTGAGTGTAGACGAGCAGAGAGTCGTAGAAATACCACGTCGGGTAAACCATCGGAGTATTTTCTTTAAAAGTCACAGGTCATGCAGCTGCGTTAGCTATTCGAAGCGTTGGCCCAGTACGGTCTCGAGGCGGAATATTGGCAGAGTATTAGCTTTATTAGATTCAACTATTATTGGTGTTTTCTGGGGAAGTGCTGTCGCTCGGGTCTTTTGGAGGTTCCGAGGGAGTCAGAAATGGTTCCGTGTAGATGGCAAGATTTAGCGGGGTGGAGGTATGCCAGGCAGGTCTCCGCCCACTGCCTGCGTATTGATCCGTAGCCATCGTCCAAAAATTTACTAAGAAGATCCTACTAACGACCATTTAGCAGAATTGCGGGGATAATAGAGAAAACCTAGGCATACCGCCGTTAGCGTTAGGGAGGGATAAGACTACCCTTCCCTGCGAGAGACAAGAGAGGGAATTTCTTGTAAACTCAGAACCTTAGGAAAACCTGTGATCTTTGAGGAGCGCTTGCGTGGGAGAGGTTGTTGAATTATCCGAGGGTCGTAATCGATTTACGTTGTCGCGGAAGGAGTTATTGTCAGACTACGCTGCCATCTCGCGTAAGCGGCGAGGTGCAGCTGAGGCAAGCGCTATTCGCCACCAGTCCATCCAATATTTGGACATTCTCGCGTTTGAAGCTACTTCGGGAGAAATGGAGTGGCGTGGACTTCGGCAGAGCTTGATAGCTAGCATGGCAGCCGACGTTGAGCTGGAAGGACTTGAATTCGTTCCGCTCGCCGAGATAGGACGAGTTTTGCTTGTGAACCCTTTCTTATTGGGTGACCAAGACTTGGGCCTATTTGTTCTTGAATCCGCAGTGTCTAAGCTGCCTTTGAACGTAAAGAGTCGACGTTTCAGGCTCTTGGTTGTGCAGCGTAAAATTCAGTTGGGCGATAACGCTGAAGCGAGACGACTTTTAGAGCTCTGGAAGGATGTCAAACGTGCTAACGCTAGGTACCTTGAAGCAGAGATGAAGAATCCGTTTAGGGACCAGCATCGCGAGACCAAAAAAGAGCCAACGGGCTCCGAAATAGATAAGTGGTTGAAGGAATTCAATAAGCCTTTAGTCCACAAAGGGCTAAGTCCGATCCGTCTCCGTTCAGGGGCAGAGAGTCCGTTCGATCGATTGGAGTCGTCAGGTTCTACGAAGAAGTCATCTATTCTTGACTCAGCGCCACAGGTTTCGGTTATCTTGACGGCATTCCAACCTAGCCGAGATGAACTCTTGACCTCGGTTAATTCGATTCTTCGGCAAACTTACACAAATTTGGAACTAATCATCGTGGACGATGCGTCTGGTTCTGATTTTACCGCCCTATATGAAGAGCTCGAGAGCATGGACGACCGCATTAAAGTGATTCGTCTGGAGGAAAATGGCGGTACTTATGCGGCGCGAAATGTCGGCCTCAGAGAGGCTAGGGGAACCTTTTTTACTGGACAAGACGATGACGATTGGTCGCACCCAGAACGTCTCGAACATCAAGTTGACTTCTTAGTACAGAATCCTGCGAAGGTAGGCTGTAGAGTCAACGGTCTTACTTGTTCGCCCAATTTAGTTCAACTGCGGTTAGGTTATAAACCACAGAGTTCTAATGCGTCGTCATTAATGGTTCGTACGCGTGATATCCGCGAAGTCGGGGGGTTCTTCGAGTGGAGGAAAGCTGCCGATACTGAACTCGTCAGGCGTATGGAACGCGTCTACGACTCGACGGTTGTTGATATACCCACTCCGTTGACAATTATTAGAATACTTCCAAACAGTTTGTCGCGCTCGGAGTTTAAGGCCGGATGGAGCCACCCAGCCAGACGACAGCTTAAGTCGTCTTATAGTCTCTGGCATTCTCAGGCCTCGAAAAGTGAGCTAAAAATTCTTGACGGGCTAACTTCCAAAGTTCAAATTCCTCGACGCTTTCGGAAAGAAACCGCCGAAGAGGCAAACTATCATGTTGTATTCGCTGGAGACTGGCGCCAATACGGAGGCCCCCAGAAGTCGATGATTGAGGAGATCAGAGCCTTAAAAGAGGCGGGCTATTCGGTCGCGATCATGCATCTTGAAGCGCCAAGGTTTATGAGTACACTAGTGAAACCAATGAACCCTGTTATTCAAGATATGGTGAATAGTGGGCAAGTTGACGAGGTACTCTATGATGACGCCGTAGATGTCGAGCTATTGGTTCTGCGATATCCGCCTATTCTTCAGTTCGTTTCAAACGAAGCGTGCGGACTAAAAATACAAAAAATGTTCATTCTTGCGAACCAGGCCCCATCGGAATTGGATGGGTCTGATGTAAGATATTTGGTTCGAGACTGTATGAATAATGCACGTAGAGTTTTCTGCGAGAACGTGACCTGGGTCCCGCAGGGGCCTCAGGTTAGAGAGTTTATTAGTAGTTATCTAGGTGCGGCGGAGTTGGAAAGCTTTGATTTTCCCGGCATCGTAAAAGCTTCCGAATGGGCGACTTATATTCCACGTCGTCGACGCGGAACGCTTCCAGTAATCGGCCGTCATTCTAGAGACAACCAGATGAAATGGCCAGAAGATAGTAAATCAGTGTTGGAAGCATACCCAGTAGACGGCTCAGCGGATGTCAGGATTATGGGTGGAGCTCAAACGCCGCTGAAGGTACTTGGCAGTAGCACCCTGCCGCCTAGTTGGGTGGTATTCCCAACGGATGCCATACCTGTTCCTACTTTCTTACGAAATTTGGACTTCTTTGTATTTTTTCAGAATTCGAATGCTGTGGAAGCATTCGGGCGGGCAATTCTGGAAGCGATTGCTTCGAATTTGGTTGTGATTCTTCCTCCTCAATTTGAACAAGTATTCGGCGAAGCAGCAGTCTACTGTAAGCCAGAAGACGTCGGGGCCGTAGTTACTAAGTACTTCGGAGATGCACGACTTTATGAGTTACAGCAGAAAAAGGCACTTAGCGTTTTAAATGAGCATTTTACGCATGAAGCTTACGTTAGACATATAGGGAAAATTTTGAGCCTAGCTCCCAAGGAAGATAAGTAATGAATAGAAAGATAGTTTTCAGTGCTGCGGTGATTGCCCTGGGCGGCCTAGGCGTCGTGTCGTTGTTTCTTCCAACCGTAAAATTTTTTCCACTAGTCGTTTTAGCGTTCCTTCTAGTAGGTACTTCGCTATTGGGGGTGGTTTTGTTCGAAATCCGTAACACTCGCCGTCTAATTCGCCGAAACCATAAGGCAGTCCAGAAGTGGAAACTCCCAGAGGATAATGAAGTATTAAGACAGCTTGAGCTGCAGTCAACTGCACTTCAACGGGTTGCGCTCGAACAGGTTAAATCAGGTTCGAATACCGCGAAAAACTCCAAAAGTGAACAAGTCAAAGTCGACGACATTCTAGAGACGATTGGTAGTGAGCAAAATGCCACGATTATGAATCTTAAAAATGAATTTCGTACGCTTCTCGCTAGTGAGCGAGAAGTTATTATGCGGGCACATGAAATCGGAGTTCAAAGGCAAGTATCGTATTTTGATAGCATACGGAACATTTTAGAGGACATTGAAGAACGTGGAAAAATTCACGGAGAAGCAATGGGGCATGGCATTGCGAATGATCTGTCGGCTAGTGATTTAGGCGGGTCCATCTCGAGAACTGAGGCCCAAGACGCGTCAGTGCTCCGTGCATTGGATGATGACAATTTCAGCGCTTTGAAATCGGAATTTCGAGAATTCATGAAAGAAATACAATCCGAGACTGAATTTCAGACAGGCAAGCTCAGGGACTTGCAAGGTCAATCCGACACGGTTCTTGGAAGACTGCAGCAAACTGAAGAATATAGTTCCATGTCAACTGCTGGTGGAGTTGGCGAGAAATTGGATGTGATTTTAGAAAAGTTTGTGGAACTCAGGGCTGTTTTACAATCGCAAAATTCGTGGAATGTGAGCAACTTTGCGACTCAGTTCCACAAGTTAGCGGAAGCAATTGCATTTGTAGATGAAAAAGTGCAAAAAGTTATAGAACCAGAACTGATTGGTGGAACGCTTGAGAAGAGTTTTGCACGGTTTGAAAAGGATCTCTTATCGGAGATGGCTGAGGATAGGCAGCGACTTTTCTATCAATTGCGAGTAGCTATGTACGAGGAGACACAAGAGACTGAAGCTTTGCTACGTCTTGAATCCAGGATCCAGCCCAGATCGACGATGCCTTCTCTTGGCCGATGGGCAATAGATGCGAAGTCTATGCTTCAACTTGCAGATCTATTTGAAAAAGTTAAGCCTCGTTTTGTAGTCGAGATTGGCTCAGGCACCTCAAGCGTCTGGCTTGGATACCTTGCGGAAAAGTACGAGTCATCTGTAGTAACTATTGAGCATGATGAGTCTTTTGCAATGCGTACTAGGGAATTACTACTAGAGCATTCACTGCAAGATATTGTGGACGTTAAGCACGCACCGCTGACAGATATAGTGATCGGTGAACATACTCACCTTTGGTATGACACCGATTTTATTGCAGGTTTGAAGGAAGTCGATCTACTGTTTGTGGATGGGCCTGTGGGCTCTTCATCCGAAAAAGCTCGGTATCCGGCACTTCCACTTCTCGTGCATAAACTCTCCCGAAATGCTGTAGTGGTGCTTGACGATACGCATCGAGATGATGAAGAAGCGATCGCAAAACAGTGGATTAGCGAGTATGGTTTGGTGCGCATTGATCATTCGATGAGCAGGCTGGCAATTCTTCAGAAATAATGTTTTCGTTCCTGCTTGGCATGCGGCCAGCGTCCTTGCCAGTTGGTGAGTACTTGAAGTTGTGAAGGGCATTGGCTCGTATGGTTGGTATCCAGTGGTATTGCCTGTGGGAGCAAGGGATGGTGGGTGTGGGATCCGCTAGCTCCTACAAGGATTAGGTTTACTGGTTCATGCTGGTGTGCTCCCCATATTGTGTGTGCCGCTATCGGCCCAGATGGTGTTGTATACGATACGGTACATGATGGCATCTGAGTGGACTCCGGATCCGAGTCTTTGATGCCAGTCTTTCTTTGCGTTCTGAGTGCAAAAGACTGTAGTTGTGCAGTCATATCGCAGTTCAAAAAGTTCAAGCAACATTCTGCGCATGGTCTCATCGGGGTGGTCAAGGAGCCATTCTTCAATGACGAGGACGGTAAAAGCAGCGTACGTCTTTTCGACTTTGGCCAGGCGGCTCGACAAAAATTGCGGGACGCCACGCCGTCGTAAAAATCGTTACTCAGGGCTAAGAGCCTGCCGTTTACCGGTCTGGAAATCTGTTCCGCCTTTCTACTTCTTGAAGTCAGGCTGCTTGATTTGCGCCTAAGCCACGAGTCAGAACGAAGTACTTGTAGAGCCCCCTCATCAGGTTATTGCTATAGTTCGACTCGGGCCCTTACGGTATCCGCCTGAATTCTTCCTAGCCGTTGCCTGCCACGAAAGATTGGTCACAATCGTCAAAAACAATTGTCTACTTTACCTCGGCGAGCTCACGACGTAGGCGAGTATTCATAGCCTGTAGATCAGCATTGGTGGATTCATCACCCAAGCTCCCGTTTGTCGTTCATATCAGACCCCAGGATCTAGAAAATGCCATCGAGATACCACCCCCTCAGTGACGCGCGTAATCTAGCGTTGCGCTTCTATAATCATCGCAGTGGGGTATTGCTCAAACTAGGGGACCATAATTTTTTCTCGCGGTCGATTTGCATCCTCTGGCACGGACTCGGGATCTGTACTAATCGGGTGTCCGCCCCTCGAGTGCAACCTTAGCGAAGCTAAGATTGCACTATAGTGGTCCGCTGACTACTACTTAAAATGAGTGAACCACCCTTAGAATTAGCTTGGTGATGCTCAAAAATGACGCAATAGTTGAGTAGTATGCAAGTGCACACCAATGACAAAAGGAGAAGTGGTGGCTGTCAAGAAGGTGACTGAAGCTGAATTTTGTGAAAGCTTCGAGAAGTTAAAAGACGAAGAACATGTCTTAGTGGATTTTGGTGCGGAGCAACCGCTCGCAGTAAAAGTGCACCCGCTGGGAAACGAAGACAGTAAAGCGTTAGTCGTACTGTTTCATGGCGCGATAAGTCGGAAGCCAGAAAACAATATCACGTTACCTGCGTTTCTTAATGGCAGGAAAGAGCTCGGAGATTCAGCATTTCAAATATCAATTTCTGATCCATCAATCCGTGAGGATAATTCAGTGGGTATTGGTTGGTTTGCTGGCAATGAACAACTACCTTTGCAGGAAGTACTGCCTGGATTTATTTCTGAGCTTTCGAAGCAATTGAACGTCGACCGCATAATTTTCCATGGAAGTTCTGCAGGCGGATTCGCTGCGTTGTACTATTCGTGGTGTTTAAAAGGTTCGATCGCTTGTGTATCAGTTCCGCAAACTAGCGCATACGAATACCGCAGACCAACGCTCAATAAATACTTAGAAGTTTGTTGGCCCAATACAGCTGAAAAGGACTATCCGTGCCTAGATGTTAAAGCACTTTATGGAGATAGGGTCTCTAATTTTGTCTCATATATACAAAGCAGCCGTGACGAACATCATGTTAAGAATCATATGATTCCATTCTTGGCGTCAATCTCTCCGGAAAACCAAGATAAGGTCGCGCTGAAGGTCTCGTACTGGGGAAAGGAGGGGCATTCGGGTACAGTGCCAGCTGAAGAACGGGATGCTTGGATGAAAGCAGCCATTTCTGCGGAGTCTGTAACGGGCTCGGACGTAATAAATAGCTATCAGAAATCAGGAACTGAAATTACCCCACTTTCGCAAGCAATGATGCGAGCGGCTGGGATTAAGAAGGATTCTGAGAGCAAAAAGGCTTCGGGAAGAACACAGCAAGAACGCTATCAAGATTTAAATTGGGCTGAAACAGTGGCCAAGCATCAGAAAGAAGGATTGTAATAATGTCTCAAAAGCATCCATACAAAGGTTTGCCTGATAGTGCGTTCTGGAAAAGGGCTGTGGCGTCAGTGCACTACGAAGATATGACCGACTTATGGAGTCCTCCAGCGATATCAGGTGATGAGAAGTTTGCAACTGCCGGAAGTTGCTTTGCACAGCATCTTGGACGACACATTGCTCGACGAGGGAAAGGTAATTACCTCGATCTTGAAAAGGCACCACTGTCACTTCCGCCGTCTGAACATGGTCGTTTTGGATACGGGATTTATACGTGCCGTTATGGAAATATCTATACCACGCGGCAATTGCTCCAGGTTGCACAAGAAGCTATGTCTCTCCGTCCAGCGTCAACGCATGTCCTCGAAAAAGACGGCCGATTTTACGATGCTGTGCGTCCTTCGGTTGACCCAGTTGGGCTTGATTCTTATGACACAGTCGTCGAACTCCGACGCCTTCACCTCGCACGGGTTCGAGAGATGTTTGAGTCTCTCGACGTGTTCATATTTACCCTTGGGTTAACAGAATCCTGGCTGTCTACGGAGGATGGAACCGTTTTCCCAAATGCACCTGGTGTTATTGCAGGAACGATGGAAGATAATCCGGCAAAATTCCATAATCTGAGCGTTGCTGAGAGTCTGGCGGACATGAATGAATTCTGGGCCCTTCTTAAGGAGATTAATCCCAGTGCTCGAATGATCTTAACTGTTTCTCCCGTTCCGCTGGTTGCCACTGCGTCAGGTAACCATGTACTTCAGGCGACTATGTATTCTAAGTCAGTTTTGAGAGCTGTAGCACAAGAGATGGCGGATCACAACGAGGGAATTCACTATTTCCCAAGCTACGAGATTATTAATTCTGCACAGGGTGGAGGATACTATTTCGACCCTGATAAACGTGGGGTTAATGATCGAGGAGTCCAGTACGTTATGTCACACTTCTTTACTGGGGACCTAGGACGAGCATTTCCGGAACCAAATGTAATACCAGAGCGCACGGATGTTGTTTGTGATGAGGAAGCAATTGAGATGCGGGTAGAGCTAGACAATCATCGGTAATGATGCAGAACGAGAGATTTTGAATGGGCGTTGCACTCGAATTAGATTTGAGTATAACGCCCCCAATTTTTTAGTTCATCAGGCATTTCAACATTTACATATAACGGGTCATCGACTTGTTACATGTGGGTGCAATTTTCTACAGCGGGATGTTGCCGTGCTTGCGTGCTGGGCGTGCAACATTCTTATCTGCGTACAGGCGCAGGTTGCGTGCCACCATCTGACGGGTTTCAGAAGGCAAGATGACAGCGTCAATCAA
>Ga0079226_10000842_pt1 | contig 22634 bp, 26 predicted proteins | sample Poulit2014_FD_76345 | JGI IMG/M metagenome (GOLD analysis project Ga0079226, IMG submission 76345) | Agricultural soil microbial communities from Georgia to study Nitrogen management - Poultry litter 2014 | ecosystem: Environmental > Terrestrial > Soil > Agricultural land | place: USA: Georgia...
AAAAGCATTTATATTAATCCCTCGTTCTTCAAAGTCATAAAGATCATCGATTTTGGAATATAATTCATCGTTGCCTGCGAATATAGTAAACATAGCTTTTCGTTCATTGTCATTATCATTTGTTTTATCTTTTTTCAATAATTCAATAAGTCTTTCGTCCATTTACATACCTCCTTCACAGTAATTTATCTAATTGTGTTGTTCCCAATTAAAATTATTTGAAGTTCTTTCCCCGATTTCAATTTCATCTAAGTATTGCCTACGAACCCTTGTGATAGTCGATACACTAAAACCAGTCAATTCAGCAACTTCTTTGTACGTATGATTTTCTAATAGGCTTAAAGCATGTAAATGCTGTTTAGTGAGCTTTCGTTTTGGGCGTCCTTCTTTGAAGTGAGGGTTGTTTTTTATGGCATAGGCTTTTCCTTCTTGGGTGCGTTCCACAATTAAATCCCTCTCAAAATCAGCAAATGCACTAAAGACTGTAAAGATTAGTCTGCCTGTTGGTGTATTTTCGATAACTCCTAAATTTAAGATGTTAACTCGTATTTCGCGATAAAATAAATCTTCAATAATTTCTAAAGCGTCTTTCGTTGAGCGAGCAAACCGATCGAGTTTCGTTATAACTAAAGTATCTCCTGCTTCCATTTCAGCAAGTAATTTTTCAAATTCAGTTCTTTTTCGGGTTGTACCAGTAAATTTTTCTTTATATATTTTTTGACAACCATGATTTTTAAGAGTATCTAGTTGAGCAGATAAATCTTGTTCATTTCTCGATACTCTGGCGTAACCATAAATCATAAAGCTCACTCCCTTTTTATATTTTAACTGAACATAAGTTTATGAGCAATAGAAAACCTTGTTCCTAAGCGATTTTGTTTTATGTTCATAAACTTATGAGTTTATGAGTAAACTAGAGCTTATTCAAAATGGATTCTAAGAGCTTTAAGTGGGTAACTATCTGAGTCATCTCTTGAAAATCGCTTAGAATCGTCCTCTCACACATGAATAAAAAGAAAAAAGCATGTAGTTCCAGTTTTTTTGGTTCTACTGCTTTTTACATTTATTATTTCATTGTTTTTCTTTTTTAATTTATAAACTCTACAAAATCAATATAATTTTTTTTATTTAGTTTAACTTTCGCATTATATTTATTTCCAGATTTTGATTTAATATTTTTAACAATCGTTTCGTTCTTTTTAAGTAATTGATTAACATTTGTTTTAGTCAGTTTTTTATTTCTAAATTTTTTACTCAAAGTGTAAATGCAATCTGGATAATTAGAACAACCATAGAATTTTCCTTTATCAACGATACTACCATTACATTTAGGACAAATACCTACTACGTTATCTTCTTGAATCTTTTTAACTGTTTCTTGAATATTACTGTCTTTGAAAAGATAGGGGGCTTGTTCAATTAAGTGCTTTACAAATCGGACAATACTTCCTAAAAAAGCTTCCTGAGTAAGTTTATTTTCTCTTATTCTTTTTAAGTGCTTTTCCCACTCAGCTGTCAATTCGGCGTTGGTAATTTCATTTCCTTCTAGAGTTTCACATAAAACCGTTCCTTTTTCAGTAACCATGATATTTTTGCCTTTTAACTTGATATACTTCTGATATTTCAATGTATCAATCACATTTGCCCTTGTTGCTTCTGTTCCTATTCCTTCGACTTCTTTAAGTATATCTTGATCTTCTTCATTTTCTAACTCTCTACCAACGTTTTTCATAGCTGTTATTAGCGTACCTTCTGTGTAGTATTTAGGGGGCGTTGTTTTTCCTTCTTTATGTTCTGGACTGCTACTCACTATATTACCTTCAACTAGCTTAGGTAAGGGGGTATCTTTATTTTCTTTATTATCTTTTAATAGTCGTTTATACCCTTGTTCTTTTTCAATTTTTCCAGTTGTTTTAAATTCGACACTATTCACATTGGTTATAATTGTAGTTTCATCATAAATGTATGGTTTTTCAAAGATAGCTAATGTTCGATAAAGAATAGCTTTATAAATATTGTGTTCTTTATCGGATAACTTTGATAAATCTGGGATAGATCTAGTTGGTATAATCGCATAATGTTCTTCTACTTTTTTGCCATTTACATATCGTTTATTTTCTTTAAGTTGTGGATTTTCTATTTCTTCATTAACTAAAGATAGATAACTTTTTAAATTGTCTTTTAAATAATTAAATTCGGGAGTACCGATGTAATTAGTATCAGTTCTTGGATAGCTAACTATTTTTTTCTCGTATAAGTTTTGCAAAATCTTTAAAGTTTCACTTGCACCATATGAATATCTGCTGTTCATATCAGATTGAAGATCAGATAAACTGTAAAGTTTAGGTGCATATTTTTTCTTTTCTTCGGTTGTAACGTTTTGTATTGTGCCTTCTTCATTGAGGTTATGTTCTTCTATAAAACTATTAAGGGCTGCTAAACTGTCAAATCGTTTAGCATACTTTCCTTGATAGTTTCCGTTGTCATGAGAAAAATTTGAGTATAATTCAAAGAATGGTTTACTAACAAAATTTTCAATCTCTTTATTTCGTTTATAAATTAAACTTAAGGTCGGTGTCTGTACTCTGCCAATAGAGAATGCACCTTTCATACCTGCACTTTGCATATATAAAGTGTAGAGTCTTGATAGATTCATACCTACCAACCAATCAGCAAATGAGCGTGTTTCAGCTTCTTTATACATGCCAATAGTTTCTTGCCCGTTTCTTAAATTGTTGAACCCTTTTCTGATTTCATCAGATTCAAGTGAATTAATCCATAATCTTTTAATTGATTTATTATTATTACCCGATAAGTTAATAATATATCGTGCAATAGCTTCGCCTTCTCGGTCTAAGTCTGTTGCAATAATAATTTCATCAGCTTCATCAAGATGTTTTTTAACAATATTATATTGCTTCTTTTTATCTTTTGTAACTTTGAATTTGAAAGGTTTAGGAACAATAGGTAAGGTCTCAAGCTTCCACGTTTTGTATTCTTCGCTGTACTCATCTGGTGCAATTAAGCTAACTAAGTGTCCGAAACCATAAGTAATTATTGCATTGCTATATTGTTCATTACTTACAATATAATAACCATCTTTCCGTTCACTTTGATTAAAAGCTTCTGCGTATGCTTGTGCTTGACTTGGTTTTTCAGCTAGAATTACAGTTTTCATATCAGTTTCAAGCCTTTCTCTATATATCAATCGGACTGTCTAAACTATCTTCGTTCATATCAGCTAGTAAACTTTCGGTAGCTTTTTCATTTTCTTCTTGTTTTGCCTTTTGTTTTGATTTCTCTAATTCTGAAATCTTCTCTTGCCTTTCTTGTTCTTTATTAGCAATCTCAGCTTCATAATCTTTAACATGTTGTTTATAGTTTTCAACTTGAGATTGTTTCGGCTTATTTTTATATTCATTTTGATTAAGTAACTCTTTAGGTTCTGGAAACAGCTTAAATTGATAAGCTTTTCCTGCTTTGATTGGCGAATGATTAGACAGTATGATTAGCTGTGTATCTTCATTCATGTTAATAATTTCATCAGGTGTCATTAGATCTCTAGAAGAATAACTTTCATTGTCTGAATGACTTGTACTCCCACCGTCTTTATTTCCAGTATTTTTTGAAGAACTAGAATTCGTAGTTTCAATTTTAACTGTTGTTTTACCTAGTAAATCTGAGAAGTATTTTGCAGTCGTGTGATTTGCAGCATTCATGCAAATCTTCACGCTACAATTCCCAAGAATACTTTCAGCTTTCTCTCGGTTGTATTTGTCTTGAAGTTGCGTAAGGGTTTGTATAATAGTTGATACTCCAATACCATACCCTCGACATGTGGCTAAAAATTCTTCGTAGTTATTGAATTTACCTAGGTTCACAAATTCATCTAGTATGAAGTCTACTGGTACAGGTAGCTTTGAATGATGATTGCTTGCCAATTCATATAGTTGATCGAACAGTTGTGAAAAAAAGATATTCGTTAACCCTTCCCAACTGGTATCCATTACTGGAATAATGACATAAAGCATTGTCTTTTCTTTCCCAATATCTTGTAAATGAAAATCAGAAAAATTAGTAAAGTCTGCTACGGTTTGATTCATGTAATCAGAAATCGTTGTTAATAACGATACAATGATACTACCTCTCATATCTCCACGAGATTTTTTATAACCTAATTCATACAACTTTCTTGCAGGGTGGCGAATATCTAACATCATAAAAGCATTATCTAATTCACTTTCTTCATCTTCGCTATCCGATTCTTGATGCGTTTGTAAAAAGTCAATTACACCACTCATATTACGATTTTCAGGGTGGAACTCCATTTTCGCTAAAATGATTAAAGCACTTAGTAAGGATCTTTGAGAGTAATACCAAACATCTTTTTTACCGTCTTTATTCGCACTATCGACTATTTTCGTTGCGACATTTGTTGCTTCCACATCATTTGTTACATAGTCAATAGGATTGTAACGGTCTGAATGTTGCATTTTAGAGAAATTAATAACACGAACATCATAGCCTTGTTGCTTTTTGAAATCAGCTGTATGTTCATAAACTTCGCCTTTTGGGTCTGTTACAACAATAGAATTTTCAGTTTCATTTAAAACATTGGTAATAACATAAGCTTGTGTCTTGTAACTTCCAGGACCACCTACTACCATGACATTACGGTTTGGTTTGCTGTCTGTTGGTTGCACTATGAATTTCTTATTTAATCTTCCTAGAATCGTGCCAGTCATTAAACAGTCCCCTTTCTATCTTTCTATTCCAATGACTTATAAAAGTTCGATTGAATTTCTTTTTTTGAGTGTGCTTCAAAATTTTTATTGTCAATAACATCTCTTGGTTTACTCCATTTAGCACTCCCATGATAGCCTTCTTCTTGAGTTTCCCAATCACTTTTTCTTTTATTGTGTTTAATATGAAGTACGATTGAATAGATAAAGATAGCCCCAGTCCCGATTAAGAAAAATGGATTCTTTTCTTGAACATAACCTTGTATCGTACTTGGTAAACTAGTGAGTAACTGCTGCAATGAACTCATAACTAAATCGACATTAACATCTAACTTCACTTCACTTAGTAGATAAATAACATCTAGTGCCATTAACAAAAGAATTTCTAAGAATACAAAAGTTATGATTATCCATATAATCTTTTTCCCTATGTTTTTCATATTGTCATTCAATGATATTCTCCTTTCTTTTATGATCTGTCTGATCTTAATCTTCTTCAATCGGTGTTAGTGTTAAATCTCCATAGTTTTCAGTTGTTTCTTCATCAGCTGAAATTAATTTAAGTTCTTCATTACTAACATCTTCTACATTATAAGTTGACATTACTTCTTGTTCGCCTTGTATATCTCGATAAAAAACAATTTGGTTATTCTCGTTGTCTACTGAATATTCTCCTCCTGCTGTAAAACCTGCAAATTCAGTTATATAGGTTGTTTCTGAAAATTGTGCTTCATATGCTTCTCCATGTGTAGAAACGACATTCCAATCATTTTCTTGAAGTCTTTCATGTAAATTTGTTTGTGAACAAGCTGAAAGAATAAAGATACTAAAGATTATTAAGATACTTCCGATTGTTTTTTTCATTTTATTTTCTCCTATCTTCTTAGAGTAGCCATTCTGATTATATTACCACCTGCACGTCCTGCCCCACTACTAAACCAAATATTCTTAACCAAAGTAGGACCACTTATGACTAATGCACCTGAACCCACCATAGCAGGTAACATACTCCATATAGTGTCATGATTTGCTGTAATTGCTTCTGTGAATAAAGCCATTGATATGACTGATACGACGATTGTTACTGCATGACTTAGTAAATCTCTCGCCCAAGTTTCTGTAAAATCAAAACTATCATTCGCTATTGAAATAGCAACCATTGGCGACAACACTTCAAGAATTAAAATATTTGCTTGTGCAATAAACATTTTTATTACAAATAAAGCAACAACTATCAAAACAAAGAGCCATACAAGTAAATTACTCATTAAACCACCAAACGCTTCATTGAAACTATCTGATTCGATTAAGGTATTTATGCTTTCTTTGAGTGAAATTCCAATATCAGAAAAGAAAAACTCACTGAGTGCTTTTACAATATTCATAGTAACTGATATTACAAAAGGCATTAACACAAGCAATAAACCTGCTTTAACAGTATCAAGTATGATATTCCATGCGTTCGCTTCTGTACTTCCTTCAGCTTCACTTAACAACATAGCGATCACTTTTCCTAAGCAAACCACAACTAACAATAAACCACTTAACCATACAAAAAGATTATATGCATCTAAAGCGATACCTGCTAAACCGTCATAATTTAATAAAATGTTTTCTATAAATTGTATGAATATGTCAACACCACTTTCAAGCCATTCAGTAATCATTTCTAATATACTATCGCCGATATTAAAAACATCCATAATCAGACACCCCCTATTTATGTACTTATTTTTATTCAGTAACCATTGATGCTTGTTGTTTCGGTGTAGTTTGTAATTCGCCTATTCGATACTGTCCTTCATCTTCTAATAATTCAAATTCATAGATATTTGTTAAATCAGTACTAGGATTTTCTTCTACTTGAAAACTTGTATTGAGTACTAATATAAAATGATTAGATTGATTGCCAACCCCTTGATATAATTCATAGTTATCACTTGTACTAGTAAATGTTATCTCGGTATCTAAATGTTCTGTACTAGTTAACGTAAGTAAGGTATCGCCAGTAAAATACTCAGTCACTTTTTGAGTCCGTTCATCGTAAGTGGCATTATCATAATCTAACAATGTATGAAATGCTTCATTGATAAATTCTGATTGTTCTTCCTGTTTTAGATTGTGGCTAGGTTCTTCATTTACATTATTATCATTCGTTGACTCTATGATCTCTGTTGTTTCATTTCCTTCATTTGTTTCACTACTGCAAGCTGTTAGAGTAAATATAGATAGAACACTTAACAGAATGGTTATAATCTTTTTCATGTTAATTTCCTTCCTATTACCATGTTAGATAATTACGTGGATTGACAGGGTTTCCTCTTCCTTCATGAATTTCAAAATGTAAATGAACACCTGTTGAAACACCTGTTGTTCCAGTAATCCCTATAATATCTCCTGCTTTAATACTTTGACCTACTTTAACAATAGGCATTTGTGCTAAGTGCATATACCTTGTATATAAGCCATTAGGGTGCTGTATTTCAACCGCTATATTACCGTCCGAATACATTCCTGCAAAGGTGACGACACCGTCGCCTGCAGTTGCTATTGTTATATTTTCTTCGCCATAAGGGGCTAGATCTATACCATTATGTGGTTGTAAAACACCAGTTTTAGGGTTCACTCTAGCAGGACTAAATTCTGATGTTACAACATATTTTCCTTCTTGATGTACATAAGGGTTTTGTAAGCCATGCTCTCCAACATAATTGCCGATATTTCCGATACCTACAGCTTCTCCCATATATCGCTTAACATTCTCTACATAGTTTGGATCTCCATAAACATTCCAACCTAATCGTTCTTTCATCTGATTTGAGAATTGTTGTGCTAACTCCTGTGAATGACTTCCGCCGTTTTCTGCCACAAAACTAATATAGCCGTTTCCCATATTGTATGCTTGAATTGCTGTATCAATATCTACACCTACATTTTCAGCTTGTGTCATAACCTCATCAAAATAACTCACTCCGACTTTTATACTTGTCATTGGATCTGAAATTGTGTTCGGGGGTAGCCCTAGACTTTCACTCGCCTGCATAATATCAAGTGAAGCTGTCCCCCCACTCTCTTGTGTTGTAATAGCTAGCAAAACATTGATTTGATCTTCTCTACCATACTTTGCCAGTTCTTTTTTTATCGGTTCTTCATACTGTCTAACAGCAGGGGGAATTTCACCTGAACCGTAACTACCTAAATTTCTTTGTTGTGTAAATAAAGCAAAAACAAGAGTAATTAAGATAATAATAGCGAGGATAACGGTAACAATAACGCCTATTATCTTTTTCCAGTTTTTAGCAGCATAATGAACTTTTGCTAGTGTAGCCACTCTACTAATCCCCCCTTTCTTCTATGAATCTAAATTATCTAAATCAGATTGTAAGTCGTCAATTTGACCCTGTAAGTCATTTTCTTCATCTTCATCATCTGCATTATCAAGCCGTTCGTTTAAATCATCAATTTGATTTTGTAAATTTTCTCTCTGCTCTCGTTGTTTTTCCTTTTCTGCTGTTTCATTGATAGCTTGATTAATAACTTCATTATCGGGATATTTTGCTTGGATCTGTTCTAAACTATCCATATCTACTGCTTCTGCGTATGCCTGTGCTAAACGTTCAGCTGTATTTTCATCATTTAAGAAATTCAACACATTTTGCATAGTATTGTTATCTCTTTCAATGATTGCTTTTTCATTACCTAACTTTGAACTAGCTTGTTCGCTTAAATCATCATCATTCAATTCAAGAATTATTTGTTGGTTTTCATTTTCATATATATGTTGAATAGCCTGTTCTAATGCACTTTCATCTGTATTTATAGCCAACTGATACTGTTCTTCTTCGATTAACTTTGACGCAATTTCCTGTGGATTGATTCCTGCTTCAAGTAAAGTCTGTGTACCTTGCTCATAATCCCCTTGATTTAACGCTTCATTTCCTTCAATTTGCAAGTCTTTATTATTTAATTGTTGTTCATAAGCTTCTGCTTGCTCTATTTGATTCCCGTTTGCATTAAGTTGTACGAACAGAACTCCAACAATTCCTGCGACTGCTAATGCACCTAGCCCTATTTTGTACCATTTTGATTTTTGGTTATAATTTTCTTCGTGTTTTGCAATATAATTGTATGTGATATAATCTTCGCTGGATTGTATCAAACTTAAAAGATCGTTAACTGATTTTTGATTATAAATTTCAGCTACTAATTCATTGGCTTCTTGCTTAACTTCATCGGGCGAATTTAAACATTTTTCATAGGCAATACCACTTAGAATACTAACCACACAAGCTTTATATCGTTCTAAATTTGTATATGTTTCTCGTGGCATAAATTGATTACCAGTATAGGTATATCGAACTGTTTTCATCGGGTAATAATAAATTGTGCTTGGATTGATACTGATATATATATCATCTTGAGCATATTGTCCTAAAATATCTTCTTCTAATATTTTTTCTGCAATGCTAACTTTAATTGGGTATTCTTCTTCTTTAAGTTGGATACCGTTTCTTAACCTATCTGACTTTTGATAAATTAAAGTTACATATTCGTTTCCTTCTCGTATGTTTCTTAGGGGCAATAGACGTTCATCAGGTTTTTCAATATGGTATTCTATGTTAGAAACATCAGTATAAGAAAATTGATCATTTTCAATATCTATTCTAATTTCGTTATTTTCCTCTGTAATTGTTCCAAAAGCAAAGGTATAAACATTAAAATTGTCTTTTGACATAATACAATATCCTTTCTATTAATATTGGAACGTTCTAGCTTCTTCTTCTTCAATCGGTGTCATTTTGATTCTAGCTTCATAATCAAGCATTTCTTTATTTCCAAATTTTTCTTCGTATTGCTGTGGGTCAATCAATCGCAATTCTTCATCACTTAATTCAACTTTCATCAAAGCTCGTTCTGAACCATTAATGATTAAAGCTTCTCCTTGAATTCTCTTAGCAATCAATCGTCTTTCTTTTTCTGAAAAGTCCATTCTTAATTTTTCTTCAACATCTTCTAAACCACGATTATCTAAACCAAAGAAAATCTTCGTATAGCTGTTTCCAATGATTGCTTGTCCTACGTTTTTACCATTCTCCATTGTTCCCTCTAACACATCTTGAATTTGCTGTGTTCCTGCAATAGCACCTGCTTTATATTTTCTAAACCGTTTATATGCTTGATAGAAAAATGTAGAAGCGTCTGGGTTTTGTGTTAGAAAGTGAAATTCATCTACAAATAATTTAATGTTTTCAGTTTTATTCTTAGTAATTTCGTCCCAAAGATATGAAAAAGTATTGAGATAAGCAGCACCTTGAATATCTTGTTCGTTTTGTAATGCTTTTAAGTCAAAACTTAATAAATCAGTTTTTACATCAATATTTGTTGTTCCATTGAACAAAGTATTTGATCCATGAACATAACTATCTATGATAAAATAAAAGTCTTTAATTCTTTCAAAACGCTCTTGATCTGTTTCACTCTCGCTACTTTTTAATTTTTCGATTTGTTGATATACATCAGCAAGTATCGGCCATTGTTCATGAGCAATTTCATCAATGCTGTTATACTTCAAAATACCGCTGTTTCGATATACATCTCTTAAAACACTATCTAGAATAGATTTTTCAACTTGCGATAAATCGGGTTTTATAACTTGGAAAAATCCTTTAACACGTTGTATTTTATCTTTCACTAAAATCTCCATATTTACGGTTTGGTTTTCAGTTGCTTCAATGTTTTCTGAAAATATCTCTAATGGATTAATTTTAGTGCTAGTATTTGAAGATAAATGAACAACTTCTCCTCCAAAACGCTCTACTATGTCTGTATATTCATTTTCAGGGTCGATAATAAATACCTTTGTACCTTTAGCAATATACTTTAATATTTTTTGTTTCATATAAGTTGTTTTACCAACTCCTGATGTACCAATGACAACTTGATTTTGATTAAGTACTTTACGTTCATCACTATAATCAATAGCAATTAAACTATCAGTATCTTTATTAACACCTTCAATATCAGCGTAAGGCGATAAATTTAAGACTTCTCCGTCATCAAATGGAAATGTTGAACTAGCAACCTCTGTATTACTTTGTTGATAAGCGTAATCTCTTAATAAATTTTCTGATATAGGTAAAGCACTCCAAAAAGCGTGATATTGTGCTTTTACAGTATTCATGGGTTGTAGTTGTAACTTTCTTAAAGTGTTTTCAACACTATCAGTTAAAGCATTTAATTCATCAAGGCTATTACCTTGTAAAAATACATACATTGATTGATAAAGATAAGTAGCTTCACTATCAAGGTATTTATTCATTTGTAACTCGGCTGTATCAATTGCTTTTTCAAGCTTCTTTTTTCTCAATGGATCATGGGTATTGAGTAATTCGGCTTCTTTGTTTTTAATAGCATTATCATAATATTCAATCATTTGTTGAGCATTAGAACTTTCTAGATTTTGAACAATAGTTATATTCCCTTTTTTACGTTTCAAATCAGATAACCAATTACCGCTTTTTTCTTTCGGATACCCAACAATAGTTAATACCCTAATGTAGTTACTACCGCTTTCTATATGGCCTGGAAATTCTTCCCAACTAAATGGATAAACGGCTTGTAAAGATGTGTTATCTAAGAAATCATCTATATTTTTAACTTCTTTGCTTTCTTCAATCTCTAAATCTTCATTCAGACTTTCTTCAGTTGTATTTTCAACTTTATATCTCCCGAATATACTTTCTAACATAATCTCAACTCCTATTTACCATTATGGTTGAACTGATTTTTAAGAATATCTATGATTTCATCTGTATATAGCTTTTTAGCTTGCAAATCATATTGTTCAAAAATATCTTCTAACCTATTAATGTAACTATTAGTTTTTTCATTCAAATCTCTAACTTTTACATCTAGGCTTTCTAATGATTTATCATTTATTTTTTCTTTAATAACAAGGAAGTGTCGTTTATTTGTCATTGCGTTATTGCTCATTTTATCTGTGAAATCATATATATAACTTGCAATAAGCTTCTTCCGTTCAGGGTGTTCTTCTTCTAAATATCGTTTCTTATAACTTTTTATATAATCTTCAAATTCTACTGGCATAGTCATATCTAAATATTGTTGAGTTTCTTGGCTTCCGTCACCTAAAGTAGTCATTAAAAATGAATTAAATGTTTCAAAAGCATAACTTTGTTCCGTATCATTTAATAATTCTAAGTTTATACCGCTTGTTTCAATAATAGATACGAGATAACCAGTTTTTGTTACAATATACCCTTTATACATACCTTGAATTAACGACATATCCTCAATAGTTTCTTTGGTATCATCGATCAATCTAGGTTTCCAGTTGAATTCTAAACTCTCATCGGTTGTTTGTTCTCTTTTTCTCTTTCTAAATAACATTTCTCCCTCCTACCTTTCTTTTTTCTTCGCTTTATAAAACAAATGCTGTCTTTTACTATAATTATTTTTCATTTTTAAGTATTGGGGCAAACGTATGTTATTACGGCTTTTAACAGGGGTTGAAGATAAGACAGCTAAAATAATTGTGATTACCAATACTAATACGATTAACTCTATAACTGTTATCATTACTGTATTTGGGGGTAATATCAAAACAATAATTCCTACCACTAAAGGGGGTACAACGTATATAAACAACTCTTTTAGTGATAAACCTAAGAACACGCCATAAGAAGAACTAATATTTTCAGGAAATATAAATTTCTTTTTTTGATTTTTATTATTTTGCATGCCGATTCGATTCTCCTTTATTGGTGCTTTATATTCTCGTTCTTATTGGAATAATGAGTACACCCACGGAACAATCCATACAATAGCTGCACCTATCGCAACCAAACCTAATACACGTCCTACTGCTTTGTAAACTTCATTCTTTTCATGTGGATCATCGGCACTTGGCATACGTTTAATAACGATAAATAGTGCAACAACAATACCAACCGTAACAATTAAACCAGTTAGAACACTTTGGATAGTTTGCAAAGCTGAAGTAACTCTCTGCTGAACTTCGCCTCCTTGTGCAAAGACAACTTGGTTTTGACTAACAAATGTCATAAATGCTGTAAGAGCTGTTAAGTAAACTTTCGATAAATTATGTTTGCCCGCTTTAATAAATTCAGATATTTTATTCATTTGTAAAACTCCTTTTTTTATTTTTCATTTTCTCTCGATTTCTCTAATTGTCTTTCATGATTTAATGATCTTGAATGAGCCTTTTGTAATTGTCGCTCTCGTTCTTCATGTCTTTCAATATGGGGTTCTAATTCTTCCCTATTTTCTTTCTTAACAGAATATTGTTTTAACTTGCCGTTCTGAAACCCCCCGATAAAGAAACGACTTTCGTCCTTATCTAAATCTCGTTCTTCAATAATCTGTAATTGCTCTTTATACCTGTCAATAGATTTATCAACCTTGATATTAAACACATCTAGGAAACCTTCTGCTATACTTTCTCCTGCAAACGCTAATTCATTCATAAAGTTATTGTTCCGTGGATTAGCGTTGGAAAAATCTATATCTTTTACGTTTTCCTTCATTACTTGAATTTGATCTTTTGACCTATCACTCCTTTCAAGATGATTTATGAATTCTGGTTTAGTAACAGTAGTTTGTTCTTGAAAGTGTTCTTTAATTGCTTCATGTCGTTTTTCATTTTTCTTTTTCAAATTAGTATCGTTATGTCTTACCTGAATATTTTCCTTAAAACGTTCTAACATTTAATTCCCCCTTAATGTATTTTTTAGTACAAGAAATAACTTCTTTAGAATTAATTCCTTGTACTTAAATTATAATTAAAATGGTTGATAATATCAACCATTTAAGACTTATTTCAAGGTTTTTACTTACAGTTGTATAGGTATATCTCCTATTACTTTATTCATTATATTTTCTCTTTCATGCGGTTCATAACTATCTAATATTTCGATACTTGGTAAAGTAAATTCTATACCAACTGCACTTCTATTCTCTTGGTAATCATTTAAGTTAAACGTTGTTTCTTCGTTTATAGATACCATAAAGGAATAGTTAATTAACAAAGACTTTGAAATTCCTGACAGTTTACTAAATTCAGTAAAATTATTATTTAATTCAGTATTTATATCATATTTCCTGATTGTCTTTTGTAATCTATCGGAGTTTTCCTGCCATAAATCTTCGTCTTCATTTTCTAATATATAATAAACCATAGCTGATAAATATTGATTAGTAGAATAAAAGTATAATTTTTTATCTTTTATAATTTCTTTATGATATTCAGGAAAACGAGAGACAGTTAAGTTATGACTTTCAGGGTCATTTTGTATACTATCCATTGCCTTAGATAAGTATCCTTCACTCAATAAAATCGATCGCTTCAAATATATTTTAAGTAACATTAAATTCGTTCTCGTTGTTCCTAAATAGTTAGATTGTTTCTCTAATTTATCAACGTGTTTTTTAGTCAATCGTACTTTAAATGATTTAGGTTCAGCCATTCATCACACCTTCATTCTCTAATTAAATACCTCTATTTTTATATTTTTGTTTTTCTTTCTTACCCCGTTTATATTTCTTTTTCTTACTTTCTCTTTCTTGTTTTTTAGCTTGGTTCTCACGAATAATATTATCAATATTGGCGTTACTTAAAGTATTAACGATATTCAGACTATTTGCAAGTAAGCTGTAATCTAAGCCTTCATTATTTGTATTCAGATATGTAGAATACATACCATTTTCAGAAGGATTGTTATCTTGATACTCTTTCAAAAACTGCTTTCGTAATTGTGGGTCTTGTATCGTATCAAAAATTTCTTTTATATCAGGATTGCTATCTAGTAACTCATAATCATTGTCAGTCATTTGATTATTATCTAATTTATATATAAGTTTCATACCGATCTGTTGCTCTGTTCTCGTGTACTTATTAGGTATTTGATCTTGTGCTATATCTAATAACTTATCAAAACTATACTCATTTCCATAATATTTCATTACGTTAACAACAGTTTCTTTCTCTCTAATTGATAGATTATCAATATCATCTTCTGCTGTTGGATATTCAACTAGTATTCTTTCTCCATAGTATTTATTTAGTGTATTTAACAAATTAAATTGAGTATTTTGTCGGCTAAATAATTGCTGCGCTTTCTTCTGAGTTGGTTCATCAAGCATAGATATTTCATCTTTAGAAGATATACCATGTTCTTTGTAGAAAAGATCAATTTGTTTATTAACTCCTGCTAAAGATTTTTGAAGATTGGAGACAGAATAATTGCCACTTGGATTCTTGATAATTTCTTTCATACGATAATTTAGTTCATTATCTTGTGCAGTTGTTAAAGCTTGGTTAAATTCTTCCGAAGCTAACACATCATCTTTTTCTAAAGTTTTACTAGCTATATAAATCTTTTTGTATTCAGATATATTGTATTTTTCATTAATTTCAGGATAATATTTTTCGAAAACTCTTAGATGTTGATTTCTTAGTATCGTTGAAGCCTCTTGAATACTTTCTTTAGTATCATCAATCTTACTTAAAACCTCAGAAAAATCTTGATCAGGTTTTATAATTTGATTGAACTTTATCTTATTATTCCAGTTATTAACCATTCTAGTTTTATCTATTAAATTATCAAAGTTAATATAAACACCTAAAGATTTCACTAAAGACGATAAGCGAGTCTTCTCTTTAGGACTTAAGCTTTTCGATATATTTTGCTTCATTTCTTTGTCGATATAAGTTTGTCGTTCGTTCTGTTTATCATAATTTTCTTTCTTAATTTGCCGATTAGTTTCACAACGGTCTGATACTTTACCGTTTTTTTCCATAGATCTTGCAACATATCCTTCATGTATTGTTGGTTTTTTATCTATGCCTAAGTCAGCATAGCTTTTTTCAGTGATTCGTTCAGTATATCCTGCTCGTTCTAAGTATTCATTTGTAGTATCTGCCCAATTTTTTCTCCATTTTTTTAATGTACTTTTATCATTCCAATTAGTAGTGCTTATTTTTCTTGACTTTTTATCTCCACTTTCATAATAAAGTTGCTGTCCATTTTCATCTTTTAATAATTCCCTTCTTGCTTTTGCACCCCACTCTCCATTTTCTAAAAAAGGGCGGTTAGTTAGCATAACATGTGCGTGGGGATTTTCTTTATTGTCTCTATGGATTGCAACATCTGCTACCATTCCATTATCAACAAAATTTTCTTGAACGTACTCTCTAACCAGATTCTCTTGTTGTTCATTAGTCAATTCTATTGGTAAAGCAACTGTAATTTCTTTTGCTAGTCTAGCACGACTTGATTTTTCAACTGCTTCAACTTCGTTCCATAATCTTTCACGATTTAACGTCCACTCAGGTGCATGTTCAGGTTTAAGAATATAACTCACTGGCTGTACTTCTCTAGGATAAAACGAAGTTTTATTATAGCGTTCACTATATAATTTTTCTCCACTACGATATGAAGCACTAGCAATAGCTGATTGTTTTTTTCCACGACTAATATTGCTCATAGACATATGATATATTGCCATAATAAAACTCCTTTCTGATTTGTTTTTATATTTTGATCTTTGTTTTATCTTTTTGCACGAGCGAAGCGAGTTCTTAAATTGCGAATGCAATTTTCACAATAACAAGATTCAATTTCTATGGAATAAAATTGCTATCTTGTTAGCACGAAACACGATTATTTTTATCGTGTGTAAGTGCGCCCTTTTACTTATCATTATGTTATCACTAATTAGTGTATTTTACAAAATTACTGAGATATGATATTCTTGTATTAAGAAAAAGGGGGAAGATCAATGGCAAAGATTGCAAAATTAAAAGAAAATATAAGAAAAAAAGAAGAAGAATTAAGGAAAACAGAAGAACAATTAGAAGAAAGACTAGATAAAGTTCACAGTTGGCTAGGGGAAAGTTTAGTAGATGAATTAAATATAGACTATGATTTACTAAACACAAAAAAAGATGTGCAAGAAGTTGCTTCATTAATTACAGCAGAAATGAAATCAAACCCTTTCTTAAATTCAGAATCTGAAAATAATCAAGAAATTAAATTTGAAAATAGTGATTTAAATGAAAAAGAAAACCTCCAACCACAAAACACTTAAACAATTAAGAGCAGATAAAAATAGATTAAAACTAGAGATAGCTTCTGAAAATGAGAGGAAACGTAAAGCTCGCACTCGAAGATTAATTCGTAAAGGTGCTTTACTTGAGAAGATTTTTGATCTACAAGATTTTTCAGTTGAAGAAACCGAAACATTTCTAAAAGATATATATAAAAAGTTAAATTAAAAAAGGCTCGCAAAGAATATTTATCTTTGCTGCCTTTTTAATTTTTCAACCTAAAGGTTAATTTAACCTCTCGTAGAATAAATATTATAAACTAGGAGTATTTTTAGTAATAGTTTTTTCATTTATCTGTTCTTCGAACGGTTGTAATTTTTCAAACACTTCTTCATTCTCATAAAAATTTGTGTGTTTAATGAATTGATGTGGTTTACTTTTATGTATTTGAAAATTCATATCAGTTTCTAACCATTCACTTCCAGTCATTCCTTTTTCCCACTCTTTCAGTTCTTTATTAGTTAATGGAGGGGTGGAAATTTTTTGGTTGAATATACTTTCTCCGTCCGTTAACTGTAAATAATTATTTTGATAATTATTTTTATTTTCAGAAAAAATATTGACAGGTTTTAAATTAGTGTTTTTTAATTCGGCAAAATGATTAGTGTTGTTATCATCATTTAAGAAATACATTCTCTCTGCGATTTTAGTTTTCTCTGTCGGATAATTATTTTTAACATGTTCTGTGAGAGTGATGTTATTTTCTTTTACGTTAGTTCCTAAAGCATTACTAAATTGTTTAGTTTCCTGATAAGAAATTGCTATATTTTCAAAGTAATCGATCTCTCTATTTGATACTTTACCTTCTAAATAATCTAATTCTTCTGGAAGGTTTTTAATTTCAAATTCAGTTGCATTCTCACTATGTACCAAATTAGTTATAGGTGCTTCATCATTCGGATAAGTTATCATTTTTTCTTGATCTTTTCCATCACTATCTTTATAACTAATTGTCATTGTTAATTCATTTTCAGTAGTCTGTTCCTGCGATTGTGTTTTTTCTAATGATTGATATTCTTCAAAAATTTTCGTTGTTAGATTTTCACTTACTTCTCTTACTTCGTTAAGTGCTTGGATATAATTATCACTATCTAAATTATATTGTGGATTTTCTTTTTGTCAATTTGCCAAATAGTTTAATGAACTATCTTTTGTATCTAAACCAATTTCATTAGATATAACATAGGCAGTCATTTCAGCTTGATATTCTTTTATCGGTGTAGATATATCCTGTTCATTCATAATTTTCTCTAAAATTTTATTTGAATTATGCATTTCAGCATGTGCTAACTCGTGCAATAATACTTTAGGTCTTTCTGTTTCACTCAAAGAACTTTGCAAAACAATTTTATTTTCGCTCGGAGAGTAATAACCTTTTGCAGCACTATGAATAATTTCATCGTTGACTGTAATCCCTTTTTGTTTTGCAATATTTTCAATCGCATTTTCTAAACGTTCTAAATCTTCTTTTCCGCCATCAAAAGAATAATCTTCGGGGCGATTAGGATATAAATTAGGATAATCTTCAACAGGACAATCAGTCTGTGTTAAATCAAAAACTGGTACGGAAACATATCCCACCAATCTTTCTTCTGTTTTTATTTCGCCAGTCCTTATTTTTTCTTTTTGTTCTTTTGTTGCTTCGTTGTAGAACCGCCAATTTTTATCTTCATCTTGCCATTGCGTATAAAGTTTCGGTGCTAAAATACGAATTGCTTTCTCGCCTTTTTGGACTTGATGACCTTCATTCTGATGTTGTTTGTAGGATTTTATGCCAACTGCACCTTGATATTGACTTTTGATTAATACAATATTTCGTGCTGAATATTGATTGAAGCGTGATAAGTAATCAAGTAGTTCAAGTTGTTCTTCGGGATCGGTTTGAAAAGTTTCAATACTCTTATTCATATCAAGTGTTAATTGTTCAATCCGTTCTTTCTGACTTAACTTAGCCATATGATTATCACTCACTTTCTTTTTCAGTTAGCTCTAATGTTTTTGTTTTGTCATTGTAAAAAACAAAAACCCCAGTTTCTTCGTTTTCTAATTCTTCTTCTTCTGCTTCGTCAAGCATAGACTGATAAATTTTAACTTCTTCTTGGCTTAGCGAGACTTCAATAGTTTTATTCGTTTTATAATCATTAATTACTGCTTGTCCATTTTTAACGCTTTCTAAGATAACCATTTTTGCTGACACTATATTCACTCCTTTAATTTCAGCTACAAAGCCCTAAAGTCGTTTTTAAAGCTTTGTAGCTGCTTTATATGTAAATACCTTACTTGATTATTTAAGTGGCACAGGGAGCCATTTTAAGCTCTAATCATCATATTTAAGCAACGGTACAGGATCAATATCACCAATATCAGTATTCTTGAATTTATAAAAGTCCATAAAACATGATTTTAACGATATAAATAGATAGCTATTGACATCTTTTTTAACTTTACCTGCTTTATATTGTTTAATAACTCGTCTGAAAGTCCTAGCTAATTCATCATGTAAAGCAAATTCATTGATTGTAAATAGATCTTTATTAGTTTCTTTTTCAACTGATCTCATAGCAAAAACTAATTTATCAACATATACCTTAAAAGTGTCATAGTTCTTATAACTATATACTTTCATTGCTCTTATAACTTCTTCCCCAAAAAGTTCATCTAAATGTTCTTCTGTTATAAATTGTTCAATCAAAGCTTCTTCTTGTTCTGGATTTTTAGAATTAAAAGATTTTTCAATATTTGTATTTTGTTCATCATAAGATTCTTTAATATCTTTAAAATCTTTATTAGGTTCATTAAGTTCAGTATCATTAGTACTTGATTTTGAAGTTTCTGATACTTGATTTTCCAGTATCGTCTGTTTTTTATAATTGTCGTAATGTTGATTTGACGGCTTTTCTACCGCGATACTTGATTTTCCAGTATCGTCTGTTTTTCGAGAATTCTGATTGCCTTTCAAATTTTCTGCAATTTTTTGTTTTTCTTCTTCGGTCAATTTACTTGTGTCTTTCAGATCTTCACTATCTTGTTCTGTGATAATAAATTTAGCTTCTTCTTCATCCTTTGGAATTGGTAAGCTTAAATAAATTCGGTTATTTCTTCCTGTTGCTACTTCTTCAATAAGACCAACTTCTTTTAATTGTTTTCTAGCTGTCCTTAGAGCATTTTCTTTAATGCATGTTATTTCTTCTAATTCCTTTAAATCATAAACAAAGTAGATGTTATTGTCTTCATCAATCCAATTGTTTTTAACGCTTAAAGTAAAGCGATCATAAAGTGCAACATAAGTCTTGAAGGCATTACCGCTCAAATGTTTATATTTTTCCCCATAAAGTAGTAACTTAGGTGTTGCAATAAATCGTTGCTGAGCTAAATCTTTTATATTTGTTCTTGACATTATAAAAACCCTTTCTTTACATCAGAAAGGGTTTGATACTTGCGATTGACCTCTTTATAGGCTATAATACATCTGTATGAATAAAGGAAAATGAATTTTACAGATATAGTTTATATTAGCTTTGGTCGGCAGGTATAAACTCTTTCTGATTACTATGAAGCCTACTTGTGTCTAGCAAGTAGGTTTCTTTTATTATACATAACAAGAAATACAACCGCAAGTTTAAAGTAAGATAGAATGGAATTTTACAAGAATGCTTAATTAATACCTTTTTAACTTGTAACTTTGAACAAATTATCAATTATTAGTTACAAGTTATTAGTTACAAGTTACAAATAACTTGCGAATTGATAGCAAATTATTTGCTATCAAAGTATTCTTTCAAGATACTATCAGTAACATCTTTCATTGTTCGTTCTTCATTAAAAGATATTGTTCTGATGAGATCATAATATTCTTCATCAATTCGTATGTTCCTACCTGCTGATTTCTTTTTTGTTTTTCGCTCAGGTACTCGGTACTTTACTTCTTCTTTTTGGTTATTCTTTTTTTTATCATTATTTAATGGTTTCATTATTTTCGATCCTTTCAATTCGTTCGATAGCTTCATTTACAACATTATCATACATAGTGAGTGTTCTTTTATCATAAGATTTATCAGTTGTTATACCAAAATCAGACCAAGTTTTAACTCGATCAGATTGTCTTATGTGATTAGCAAAAAGAGAATCTCCAAATATTTTCTTATATTTTTCTAACTGTCTTTCATCTGTCGCACTTCGCCCTACAAGATAGGGAAGAACTCCTATTAATTCAAAACTCGTTGTTTCATCAGAGTACATTTCAAGCAAGTATTCATAGAATTTTTCCGTTGATTGATAAGCCAATGGAACTGTTTGGGTAGTTATTAAAATGTAATCAGTTAATACAATTACATTATCCATAACTAAATTTGTTGTTGGTGCTGTATCGATTACTATAAAATCATAATCATCAGCAACTGAACCTACGACATCGGATAACACATATAACCATGTATCCTTAGTAAAAGTACTATATGTTTTTTCCTCAAAGTCTATCATATCCCAACTCCCTGCTAGAATATCTAAATTGTCTGACAAGGGTTGGATATAGTTATAAGTATCGTTATCATTAGAAAAACAATTTTCAAATATATTTTTATTAGGGTCAAGGTCGGCATGAAATGTTAAGGCAAGTGTTTCTGTTAAATTTGCTTGTGGATCGGTGTCAACTGCCAAAATCTTATAGTTTTTATCTTGAGAAAGTAAGTAACTAAAGAGGGCTGTCGTTGTTGTTTTACCAACGCCACCTTTGAAATTTCCAAATGTAATTATCATAATTTTCTTCCTTTCTGATTACTGGATTCATTATAGCATTATAAATAATTAATAACAAGTTATAAGTTACAAGTTACTAATAACTTATAACTTGTTATTTTATTACTATTAGTCAATTACCTCTCTATATATTTTAATAGCGATACATTCATTTTCTTCATTCAGTATTTCTGTGATTGTACCTAATTGAAAATATTCATCAATTTCATTATTATAAACTGCGTACATTAAACTATTTTCTATATCTTCATCATCACCAAACATATCAGACCATGCTTGCTCTCCCCAATATTTAGTTAATATTTCCTCATGTGTCATGTCAGTAACTACTAATTCTAATTCTGTAATATCCTCTAGTGTTTTAATCATTTAATATTTTCCTTTCATATATGTTTTTATAATTATTGATAACTATTTTATAGTTGCTCTATTCACTGCTCATTTGCATAGGTACTAATACATTGACTAATTGATTTCTAAAACCTCTGTCGTAAACATAATCGAGATAAAAACCAATAGTTGTAAGTATTAGATTGTCAAACTCGTCTGTTATTTTTAACTTATCGAATGGACTTGTATCAGCTACATATCTAGCAATTACTTCAATATCATTCTCAATTTTTTCTTCAAACTTATCGTTTTTATATACTCTTAATTTATTTAGTGATGTTTCCATTTTTACCATTTCCTTTCAAATTTTATTTGTTTATAGTTTTGATATATCTGCCAATTATTTCATCTTTTTCTCCTTTCTTTTTGTTTTAATCTCTAACAACTTTTTCTGGCAGTTTTGGGGGAGTGGAGTCGGAATCTTTTGATCTTGCTTTTCCACTTATTTTCCCTCGCTAAAGAACTTCCAGTATTTTTTTGTTGTTATTGATCCTTTTTCTGTTTAGTATGGGTGTGTTTGTCTGGTTATGCTCTTGCATGTGTCGTCTGCGTGTCAAGGGCGAGTGTGGGTTTCACGAGTGCATTTTACCCTTGACACG